>Ga0208974_1000040_pt1 | contig 57449 bp, 64 predicted proteins | sample GreLakmeER15MSRF_FD_187699 | JGI IMG/M metagenome (GOLD analysis project Ga0208974, IMG submission 187699) | Freshwater lentic microbial communities from great Laurentian Lakes, MI, USA - Great Lakes metaG ER15MSRF (SPAdes) | ecosystem: Environmental > Aquatic > Freshwater > Lake | place: Great... | reverse complement strand
CATTTTTATTTTTTTTATTTATTTCCACAAAGCCGCGAGAGGAAGAGTGAATGGCAGTATGCAGGCGTGCATGTGCCTCATGTAGCTCGCGCACGCGTGGGTTAGGATTTTGGGCCAAGGCATTTAGGGTTTAGGGGGGTTTGCATCGACGATCGGTTTTACATATTGATTAAATAATTGCAGGCCCACGCGGTTTGAAGCTGTTTCAACAGTGGTCGAATTATTTTGAATTTGAGATCTTAGACTCATCATATATTTCAAACGTGCCAAATCGAAATTTGGTCGGCAAACCACTTCGAAAAGCATCTCATGACATTTTGAAAATTCAGGGTACTTTTTACCGTATTCAATAATTTTCTCCTTTTCACTCATAGGATCGGAAATGATTTCCTCAACAATTTTCAAAATTTCTTCATTGGATAGGTCTGCATGATCAATATCTTCGGCACTTCGTTTCTTTGACATGTGAATCGTACTTTCTATATGAAATAAATATTCTTTAAACTCATTAGAGACCGCAGTATAATGCAATTAAATTATAGTTACATTGACGCCCTTCCCACTCCAATCCCGCCGCGCCAAGTAAATGGTGGTCTTTACACCGGCACCCCATTTGCACAAAATGCCCCATGGGGAAATGTGCCTGTTGTTCCAGATGCACAAGTCATGGTACGCGACAACTTGAAGAGCGCAAATCCTCCACCCAACGCCCAATACTTCATTCCAAGCTTTACTCGCCCAGGAAATAATGAACAAAAATTAACAGATTACATGGATGCTCCCATGCTCAACAGTAGCTGCTTCCGTTAGGATGCGCTAAGCTCCGCTAAGATGCGCAGCTCGGGGGATCAACTACTTTTTTTAGGATGTCTTGATTGCTCATGATCACCTTGCAAATATATGCGTATGCTTTATTAACTTGAACAAACGATGTTGCCCCCGTTATGAGGACCTTTCCACTCTCAAAAGTAGAGATTGTAATTTTCTTGCAACAACCCATTTGAGATCCGTCACCCTTTCCATCACAATGGTCTCTTTCCTCGCACCTGCAGAGGCATTTACCTTCGTTATTGTCATATTGTGTGTTCCAATAAAATTGTAGTTTAACGCCCGGATAGGTGCCCGGTTGAAAACTGCATATGTTATCATACACATTTGAAATCAAAAGCTTGTGAAGATCCTTGCGTCGGACTCGAAACGGTACGGAGAAATCACTGTTGATCATTCGTATCTTGAAATTAGAAGGTCCGATCAACGAAGTATCACTCACATGGTCCTTGTTCAGAATTTCAAACCCATCATTTGCGATTCGCAAAACCTCGTCACTCATGAGCTTGACAATGAATTCACCGTCTTCTGGTTTTCGAATACCGGTGACATGAATATTTCCATTGCGAAATAGTTTAATATTTGGCTTGTAGCCCGTCTCAAACCGATAAACAACGGTCACTTGGTTGTCAAAAATTTTACGATCTTCTGCATTCCGTTTTGGTTTTTTTAGATTGTCGCCTCGATTCCGGTTTGGACCATTCTCCGCCCAAATGAATCCGACATCGTCCGTTTTCGAATCCACAAGACGAACATTATCGAAAAAGACTTGCAAATGGATCAAAGTGTCTTTCTTTTTGAACTCCGGCTTCACCACTGGCACAATCGGCGCTTGTCGAGCGACACCACCACGACGCCCACGCGGCTTACCGCTCGGGATGGGAGGCGGAACATCCCTTTTAATATTTTTTATAATATCTCCATTGCATGTGATTGTAGATACACGATACATCGTTGGTACAGTGGTTTCAGACATTGTGCATGTAGGTATATTAGGCATGTACAAATACAACTTCAAATTTTTCCTTAAATCCTTTTATTTGTCTATTCGTACGACAAGTTCATTTTATGATCAAGAGTTTTACTCGAATCAACAATAGATTTCTTTCTTATAACTTTAGATTGATCACCCAATTCAGTTTTATTTTTAAACAAGAATGATGTATTAATCGATTCAACTTGAGGCTGAATATTTACAAGAGGCGGAATGTTCAAAACATAAGTTCGGGCCGAGCCCTTGTGTGCTGTTCTAAACTCATCAATTGCCATTGGACCACCGAACATTTTAAGCAAATATCGGCTTGGTGCAGGACGCACAGGAGTCCCATAACCAATTTGGCGTGCATATAGCTGAATCCACGAGTGAATTTCCCACATACGGTCACATCCCATATGGACCGAGAAGTTATGAGCGGCGCAGCACTCCAATGAACAAAAGTGACCATATACGGAGAATGAGTTATGATTGCCGTCATACGCACATGGCATGCCGTATCGGCTCGCGCCAATGTCGTGGCAACACCAAAAGCACATCAACTTATTTTCCTCATATATTTGAGCATTCGTCTCCATGGCCGGTTCAATTTCATTCGAGGCCTTTACGGTCTTCTTGTCTTTTTTGGTTTCAACGGCGAGTGGCAAAGTTTCAAGTTGATCATTTTGGGAATCGAAGAAATTACACGGGTTGTAGGGAATCGGGTCTCTAATGTCGGGTCTATATTCGAGAATCTGCTGAAAGTTGTCGCACTGAATGATGTCCTCAATCGTCTGCGATGAAATATTTAGCTGTACAATTACATGATCTTGAGGTACCGGTTCAGTAACGGATGGCTCCTCTTGTTTTTCAACTTCAACTTTCGCCTTTTTCTTACGCGTTCCAGCTGTTGCCGATCTCGGAGGCATTTAAGATTACAAAAATAAGATGAATATTTCTTATACCCGTTTAATATTTCTTGGCTATCATGCCTTGTAAGGACTTCAACGAAGATATAATGTCGTTGGACATAACTTGCATGGGCTCCTTGGTAGGCGGGGATACCATTTTGACTCCACTTTGCATACATTTTAGTCTGATTTCACGAAGCTCATTGGCCATTGTGTTATATGATTGAATATACGAGTATATAATATAAGCAATCAATATGATGACTAAAACGAGCACCAGATGCATACCTCTAATTTGAACCAAACATAAAATAAAATTGAAATTAATATGCAAAAACCATTGCACCGGAACCACTCATGACTCTGAAAATATTATAATAAACGGAATAAACAACGATCTCATGCTCGTACGTTGTATCCTCGCGAGGGTTCAATGTAACAAACAATGAGATATCGTTTATCATGGATGCATTGAACTCACCACTTGGCTGCAACTTTTCGGGATGAAGTGCAAAACTATACGCATACAAGCCGTCACGGGGAGAATTACTATGATGTTTGTATGGCACTAGAAGATTGAAGTATTCGGCATCTTTCTCTTCAATGCGGTCCATGCCATTCCAAACGATTTTCGCCGTCTTCAGAATCGTTCGTGGATTTATATCCTGGACCGAGTCCATATAGTTCGTATAATCATTGTAGTTTCTCAATGCATCCGATCGCCGAGTGATCCATATTAATTCTTTGACGGGATTTTGCAGTGTCAAATTGATGGTGGCGGTATTGACTAAACCATCGGTTCCCACCCTGAAGACGCGTTCAATTAAATAGTCTGTGCTCGCTCTTGCAAGTGCAGTTCTCTCCTCTGTATCCAAATAAATGTAGTTGCACTCCAAGTATGCATTTAAATCAATTGTTCGCGTAGTGCCGCCGCCGCCATGTGCAAGAAAGCTTGAAATGTTGTAGGATGTTCCATGTAACTGATTGTAGTACAGCGGACTTACGTACTTACCGATCGATGCATCATATAGTTGGTAAAGTTCCTCGATGCTTCTGAACTCAATCGTTACATCAATCGTTTGGTACTGAAGTGCAATAAGTGGCAATGACAATCCAGCATGCTTGGTGAAGAAGAATGGAAGCGGAACATAAAATTTTCTTCCGACAATCGATGGCCGATTTGGCAAACTGGTGGGATATGCCTTGAAACTTATTCGATTATTTGTAATCATAATTTTTTTATTTTGAGCGGTTGGACTCGAAAAAGCATCCACGTGTCCGGTCATCTTATTATAGAGTGCTCGCTTTCCAGGTGGGAGTGTCAGCTCATTCCACACATCCATGAATTCGCCATGTTGTTGGTCTATCAATTGTGTATCCACACGGGCTGAGAAAGTATAGATCATGTGGTGTGCTAGGTTCTCAACCCATTGAAAGCGTAGATTCGAGTCCGAGTAGATGGCCGGCAACTCGAAACATAAAAACACATCTTTCAACAAGTCCGCAACACGACCAATGCGACAAGTGAAGGTCGTTCTTCCGGACGACTCCAAAACCGGTTTGGTAAGAAATGTCTGTCGAACACTTTCCATCGCAAAATTTGTATGGCGTCGATAGACCATTTTGAAATAACTGATTTCGGGATTTACCGTTATATATTCCATTTGAGCCCCATGGGACTTGGTGGAATCCGGCTTCACAAGTTGCATCAATCCTCCAGCCATTGTGAAAGTCTCTACTCATATTCAAGATGATTGTTTTAAACCTTAATTTTGCAAGAAAAATAAATACGATGGATTTGATAATCTAGAATGCGGTAAGTTGTTTCTTACCATCTGCGAATGATAGTAAGTCCCCAGTGTTATTGATGGCGTCGCGGCCATTTGGCGAGTCGGTGATACTGGCGGCAACTTTCTTTGTGTATTTGGCATCAAATAGTGTCTTCACCTCTTCGGGGGACAAATTGTAGTTGAAGTAGGATAGATCGGCCATCATGAGCGATTGCTCCGAAAAGTTGCTATACACGGGAATATTCGCAGCGCCGAGCTTGATGATAGGTGCGACGTACAGGTGTCCTTCATTTTGACGGAGAGCAGTCTCGCTCCCACCCACTTGAGCGAGCTTGCCGTCCATCATACGATCAAGTTCCTTGACGCCATTCACATACATTTTGACATTTACTTTGTTACGCATCGGCAACGGTTCGGAGGGGGCGGTGTCTCGCACGATGACAGTAACCATGAACCATTTCTTGTCAAAATTGTAGTTTCTTAGACCACGAAGAGACACTTTGTGGGAGTTCATTGTGTTCCAATCAATGCGCTTGTCTTCGCATGTGTTGCGAGACATTTCACGGGTGCCGTCCGGGGATTGAATTGTGTTCAATTCAACCGTAAGCACATCCCCGCCGCGCTCTAGTTTTACTAGAGGGCACTTCACAAGAATGTCATCTTTCAATACTCCACATTGGTTCTTGTAATTAAAGACCTTATTTGATCCCTTTGTGAAAAGAATAATATCTTCAGCGTGAAGTCCATTGTCAGTATTAACAATATCTTTTCCTAGCAGAGGCTCGGAACCGATTGCATTGTCCTTGAAAAGCCAAAAGTTGTAAGTGAATTCGGCACCCGCATGCTGGTTGATAGAGCCACCAATGTCTCTAAACGTCAAACTTTCGCGATCGACGACATTGTATGTCTCGTTATTGCTACTCTTGATGTCTTTGATCCCAACAAAAACTTCCGTCTTTTTGCGAAGGGAGCTCGAAGATCGGATAGCATCTACATACTCCTTGTTATAGATGTAAAAGGCAACCACAAGCATGACAATCAATAAAATGACGGCCATGACAACTTGAATAACGATTGTAAGCATAGCCCTCTCTAATTTAGTATATAAGAAGAAAATTGATGGCTTACATATAGAGGCTCGTGATTTTTCACATCAGTAAAAACATGTTGCAATTTAATATTCATGCACCACGGCGCTACATAATAGACAAAAAAGATGTTCATGTTATCATGGGAAAACAACAGTCGTATTTTGGAGTGCATAAGACTCTCATAAGACCGGATATTGACCGAGTATGCACAAAAACATGCCTACTCTCATTTTCGACATCCAATCATGCAAACCTTTTTGTGACTCATATGAAAAATCTTCAAGAAAACAGAGTCAGTGTGATACACCGGGATATTGTTGATGATTCTATCTTGTTAGAGGTGCCCTTGGAAAAAAAAGTGCCGCTGTCAGTAACATCGTGTTCTAAAACATACCTTGAATACCTTTGCATTCTTCATCATTTTGACATGTATTTGGTGTATAATGTCCGGAAACTACGTTCTCGTAGCACATTGGACCTTGACTGTTTGGAGTACAATACCGCCAACTATCCCGACACCTGGATTCAAAAGCAGATGCTCGAGGGCATCCTTACTTTATAGATATCAGTATCGGTTTAACCGACGCGATACACGGGTGATCGCACACCGTATGCAGGGAGGCCAAGCTTGCTTGCAAGGTTGTCAATGGGACCTTCCATGTATTTGGTGTAAATGTCAGAAGCGTTCATGTCATAGTTGATGAACTCGATTTTGCTCACGAGTCCGGAGAAACCAGGGCCAATGTCGGTTTCCATCATGGAGCCACCAACCCATATGTTGCCCGACTTGTCCAAGTTCAAGTTTTGGTATTTGCGCACAACGGCATCGTAGCTTGCATCGTTAGATCCATCCGTGGAAAATTCAATCTTTTTTGTTTGCTTGCCACTGACCTCGTGCTTCACAAGTTCGCCATCCAAGAAGATAGTGACGGTTCCGGAATTTACCTCCTCATTTACAACTATGGCAACATGAACCCAGCGTTGCAAAGGAATGTAGTCGATTGTTACGCCGCGTGTTGCCAAGTCAAAGAGAATGCGGTCTTCGTCCTTTGTAACCGTTTTTGTCACGTCGCCAACGGTGACCGAATCTACGTACGGTTGCGCCATGCTGACCGATGATGGGTTGGAGCTCGAATCAAAGCGAACATGGATTTTATTTTCATTTTTATCTAGGAAAATGAGGGGAGACGCTTTTTCAACCGATCGCTCACCTCTGTGTAAAATGTGGCGGTAAATGCCTTTGTATTTGTCAATGTCGTGTAGATAGATCCAAAACATAATGGTCGTTCGCTTGCCATTTCCAATTACGGGAATCTTACGGCCATCAAGGCTTCTGTACTCTGTGCCAACAAGAGGAACCTTGCTCTCGGGTAGAAGGTAACTGTCGCGATTGACTTTGTTCTTGTTGATGTATCTGTATAGAAGGTATGCCAGGATAAACGCCAAAAGTGTAAGAACGATGCTGGTCACAACAACAGACGTCGCCTTGGGGTTGTCCTTGAGATCTTGAATAGAAGGTATTTTCGAGGCAATTGATGGAGTAGGAGAAGCGGCAGCTGCGGCAGATGCAGCAGCGGGAGTAGGTGCCGGCACGGGCAAAGGTTCTTTAGTATCCATGTCTCTATTTATGAGAGAATACAAAAAATTAGGATTTGAAAACATTACAAACAAGATGGCTCGATATATTTGTTGGAATGGCATTATCAATGCATTTTTGATACCATGTGCGTTCATGTTTCTTTTGCAATGACATTTGGCTTAATATTTTAGTAAAATTATGCAAAGAGGCATCATCAACGGTTTTCTTCCTCGGCAATATCGATAATTCATGACTGATGCCTAAAGCAAGGATTTGAACTGCACTCTCCAATGTATCTTCCGCCTTGGACATGCCGTCATCCCAATTTATAAAGTGCTCTAAACATTTTACATACACCATCTCTTTTGCCGACTTTGTTCCTTTGCGAAAGTCGATTTCACTTGGAAGATTCTCGTGCAGTCTCATCGGGTTGATCCATGCATCTTGCTGCAGAATTTCAAACACTTTTGATGCATTTTCACAACGGAACATGTCTAATAGATCTATGCTATCATCCATTCCATCCATGCTTGACAAAACGGTAGTCTTTTTTGATGTTTTGCCGCCCTGTTTTTTGCCATCTTTTCCATCTTTGCCCTGTTTGCCTTGATGAGCAGGCTCAATGTCACTTTTTTGTATTTTGCTATGTGTGAGTTGTAAGTTTAAAAGTTGAATTGCAAAAACATAGTTTCCTCGCGATTGCACACATGCTTCATGAACAATTTGCGACGAAAGCGTTTTGAAAAGGGGGTGCTCTGAAAAATGCACAAACATAGAAGGTACATCAACCGGACCCAAAGAAACTATCGTTTTTGACTTTTTTAGGTCGGACAGTTTCTTTTCATAGCCTAAATCACATATCAAAATGATAGGAACATCAGAGAGACATTTGGATTTCGTGATGAGTGTAACTAATGTTGTAGTCATATTGCGGTCATTTGACACTAGTGTCTCATATTCATCAATAATAATACATTTTTGAAGATTGGCATCGTCTGAAAATAGCTGAGAAAGGTTGTGAGTTGTGCATGCTTTGAATATGAGATCACTCAAGTCCTTCGATGATTGACAATTATACGGTTGTATATGCAATGGCCACATTTGACACTCCTTCACGAGTTGTGTTATACGCGTGCTCTTCCCTATTCCATGAGGTCCAAGGACAACCATAAGTGACTCATATGATAGTCCATTTTTCGATGGTTTATAATTATGTAACCATTGTCGTATGCCTCCAAACTTTATTCTATTACCAATTATTTCATTTTCCATTGTATGTTCGTTGAAAGATAGCTTTATACTCGCACGTTCGCTTGTCCGCTTGTCGCTTGTGGCTTATAGCATTACGCTTATCACACAAACTATATAATAACACACGATGGCCATTACTGGAAAGACAAACTTAATGCTAAAAATGCTGTTCTTGACATTTGAATGCACACGCCATTCTTTGATTTCATCTCTATCGGTGAAAAACATTGCTGGTTTTGCCAGAACGATTACAACCACGAGCAAGAGATACAATAAAACCGCAATGAACCAGCGTCGCACCATAAAATACGGTTCTGCTACATGCATTTGAGAAAATATTTGCCCTTTGCAGGAATGCTTTTGATAGGCATAGTTTTAGCAATTGCAATAGCGTTACTTTTTGCAATGAAATGTAGAGAAGGTTTTCAAAACCCAGCCGATGCATTATCTACGAATCCGTTAAACCAAACGGGTTCTCTTCAGCTTCTCAATAAAACCATGCACATTGATTTCATCTCCGACATTGCTTCTTCACCTTCATTGATGAAAACGCTTGGGACAACACGTGTCATTGTCAATGACGTTGATTTACTCAAGATCAAGACCCCGACTATTTTGCAATCACCAATCTCAAAAGGTTTCTTTCTTGCCATGGTACCCCTTTCCAAGGCTGGCGCATTTAAGTGTCCCTTTGACTTGGCAAATAAGACCGTTGCATTCTTTGATCGGTGCGATTATCACTTTATAAAGGCTATTCTCTTAGGTTATCGTATAAATGAATCGTCGGTGACATTAAGAGAACTGACGTATGATGAGATTGTCAATACATCGTCTTTTTTGGCACCCGAAATTGACATCATTATAACAAGTGTTGCAATCGACAGCAAATATCATAGCGCACTTGGTCGCGCAGAACTTGAGATGCTATCATTTGACAAGATTGATTTAGACAGACTCTCATTGTTTTACCCAAATCTCAAGAAGACCGAGGTTTCTCGGAACGACATCATACGACCTTCAATTAACTGGACATCAAAATCACCATCACTCACACTTGTTGAGAATTCGTTTCATTTAATCGATTTAGCAAAGCGCGACTTGGCTGCCGGCAGTGAAAACTTTATTTCAAAACTTCAGTTTTCAAGCGAGGCACTAGATCCAAGGTTTGGTTGCTACGGCGATTTGTTAGTTGAATCAAAAGCATATTGTAATTCAAAATACAATGTTGTTGGGGAACTGAAGCCAAATATTACAGTTTGGGACCAGAAGTGCGAAAAAGATACGGATTGCCCATTCTTCAAGGCAAACACACACTACCCAAATGAGCGTGGTGGGTGTTCTAAAGGTTTCTGCGAATTTCCCGTCGGAGTCCAGCGCGCCTCTTTCATGAAATATAACAACGAAGGCGGATACGCACCCTTTTGCTATGGTTGTGAAAATACATCACCTGATTGTTGCAACGAGCAAGAACAACCGGACTATGCATTTGTAAATGACTCTCAAGACCGAAAAAAGCATGGCCTTTCAGTCGTGGTAAAAAGAATATAACAAAGAGCTGTGAGTCATCTAGACATATAATTTGGAATATTTTGCAAGAGAAGCATCATACTCTTTGTTGTTGCTGATGTGGCGGCATAAATTAATGTAATTGTGTATCATCTCGGACCCACGGTTCAATAAGCCGGCCTGGCGCACCATCCCATCAATTGCATCTAAAATAGCGGCTTCGGCTTCGTCGTTTTTACCAGCTTTATGCAAGAGAACACCAAGGAGATGCATTGCATCCGGATTCTGAAGACGTTCAATCGGTTTATAAAGTTGTCGGACACGGGCGACTTCAACGGATTCCCCACTTTGAAGAAGCTGCAGCATGGTCATGTATTCATGGTTGAAGAGAAGTACATTATTATTTTTCAAAGTACTTGGACAGAGACCAAGCTTGCTACCATCAATGCAAACACGTTTATTGTAAAAAACTGTGTTGGTTTCAGGATTCATATGTATCCAATGGGATAAATAAGTGCGCATGTCGAAGCGAATAGGGGCCATGGCTTCGACCAATGCACGTGCAATGTGAGGACGCACTAGATAGCATTCTTTGCTCGGTAGAATTTTGCAACCAATTTCTTGGATGGGCAAGAATAATTGGGAAGCATTTTGTGTTGTGAGCGCTAAGCCCAAAATAAGTAAATCGTATTCAGCAAGGTCGCGAAGCATGCTTTCCATATTCAAGATAAAGTCAGGTAAAATTGCAGCATCGTCTTCTGCAACCATATAATGAATATTTGCATCGGCAGGAGAATTTGCAATTGCCTGTAAAATCTTTTTGTGTTTTTCCAAATTTGCTAATTGAGGAACATTCAGCACGGGCATCGCCTTGTCAAAATCAGCATCTCCTGTTTTTACATACTCAATTTTGTCGTTGTACTCTTTCAAGTTTAGCTCAATTTCTGAATCAGTGGGCTCGGACACGACGATTGGTGTGAGCATCGACACTTTCATTTTGCTTGCAATTGTTGTCATTGTTGTCGAGAAATTTTCGAGTGACTTTTTACGAATTGCATGACCCTTGTTATGTACAAAAAAGAGTTGTAGTTTGCGCATGATTGATGAACGACCCGTGTTTTTAAGTGCCTCAAAAAATGATATAGTTCATATATTAAAGAAGGTCGATAAAACATATCCAATGGAGTTCTGCGACATTTGCCGTAATATGCTGTTTGTGAAGACACAAGATGATGCTCTCGTTAAACATTGCAAGCACTGTCTGTTTTCCAAAGAGTTAGATAGCACCAAGGCCGTCAAGATAACAGAGACTCTTTACTCTGAAGACGACTTGCTTTACATGCAGCATCTCAACAAGTACATTCGTTTCGATCCTACCTTGCCGAGAACGAGCGATATTCAATGCACGAACTCGGGTTGCACGGGCCCAAAAAACGAATCCCGAATTATTGTTTATAAATACCACCCCGTCCATATGAAATATTTCTATTGTTGTGACTACTGCGGACACTCTTGGAGGACAGAGTCCAAAAAGTGATGTAAAGAGAAAAGATAAGTCTATATTAATAAAGGATAAAGGATGGCGAGCACTACCGTTGCCGACGACATTGAGAAAATTTTGAACAGGGACACGAAAAGTTATGTGTCCAAAAACATCATGACCAAGTACGAGTTCAACCAGCTCATTGGTTTGCGCACCATGCATATTTCGCGTGGTGCCCCACCCCTCGTGGATGTTGGAAATTTACATGTAAAATCAAATATGGATCTGAGAGCGGTTGCGATACGTGAGCTCATGGAAGGCAAACTACCATACATGGTCAAGCGGGCCATGCCAAATAACAAAACAGAGTACTGGGCAGTAAGCGATTTGGATCTTGTAGCCGTTCGTCATTTGCTGCGCAATTTTGAAACAGGCAACATTTAATCGATCGAGTGAGCGTGTAACATAATTCTTTATTTCAATAATTTTTGTAAGTTTGTTTATTACAAAGTGTATTTTAATTCTTCCAGCGGTGGCCGCAATGCAAACATGTGAAGAAATGCGTCGAAGGCTCGTCTGCTGATCTTGTTTGGAGCTCGTAGTATGAAATCTTCTTTTTCTTGCACTTTCCACATGTGTATTGGTCCGTCATTGCAGCAGCCGACTGCTCGTATGCCGCTCGGCTCTTTAGAGACTTTTGATCAATAATCTCCTTCCAACGCTCAGGATACAGATTGTCGTACTTCATCGCCGCAAGCTCATGAGGCAAAAATTCGCGATCGCGAAGACGATCCATGAGCCGCTCATTTTTCACATATGAATCCTTTTTCAAATTCGCAAAAATGTTCCGACACTTGGAGTGATAAACTTCAACAAATATATCACACATCCACGACGCGGGCACGCCCTTGAGTTTTGCATAGTCGATACTTGAATTAAATATACCAATTTCGAGATCTTGAGATTCTAATTCGGACAAGCCCAATTCTTGATAGGCCAAGACGACGGTTTCGCGACATTTATGAGACATAGTTTTATTCCTCTTTTAGATCAAATACTCTTCTGAGCTTTATTATCAATTTTTACTTAAGCCAAAAATTGAGTGATACTTGAAATACAAGTCGGTTGTGCTAAGCAGTAAATATGACTCTCCAGATTGAATCTTTTCTAGGCGATAGTCAAGTGAATGTTGTGGAATTTTACATCATGCCGCCCGGCAAAAGTGAAATTATTACAAACATGATAAAATTGGGGTGGGATCAGAGACCTCCTCTGCTAAGTAACCTTCAACGAAACCCAAAACAACTTTCGAAATTTAAGGAGTTCAATTATCGTGATCTCGTATATTCTTTCGATATGTTGAATGACCATCAAAAGGTTATAAGCCGAAACGTAAAGTGTGATGCGATCACACTGCCATTCTATGTTATGGCAGTTCATGAGGACAGTTTGCCGATACACCGATTTCCAAGCACAATGGAGGCAACACACGACATCCAAGTTGCAAAAACAAGTTACAAAATTAACAGCCGCATGCATTTAATTCATGATCACGTTGAACCAGATGATATGCATTACGTGTATATTAGATATGCACATTCGCTGAATGTCGATATCTCCAAAAACCAGGCCGATCTTGACCAGTTTGTATTGAAAATTACATGAGAGGACGAAGAGGCTCCCATTTCCCACACTCATTTTTGTATTTGCACACAAACGCGGTGCTTACTGCAACTGTCATGTCCTTAAAGACCGCCCTTAGCATTTTGCTAGTTTTCAGGGTTGCCACATGAGCAATACCCAAGTTCTTTGACGACCCATCATAAATATCATACACATCGGGATTCTCTGTCTTTCGCAGCTGAAGAATCTTTTCAGAGTCCGATGTTGGTGGCAGAGAACGCGCCGGTATAGATGGCGGAGACGGATACGGAGGTGGAGGCGGCAGCGGACGTGGAGACGGCGGCGGGGGCGGCAACATGTGGGTGGGAATTGGATTCGGATGTGGCGACACGGGTGTAATAAGAACCAGATCATCCAATTTTTTCATTTCTTTTATTTCCTTGAATTCGGGATTGTCCTTTACTTTTCGAACAACCGACTTGATGAGTGCATCGTTAAAATTGTACAGCTTTGGTTTGTATTTCAAAGACTGTGGCCAGAAGTAAAGGCCCCGGTTTGTGTATGGAAGGGCTTGTGAGAATGCAAGGAGATCATCGAGTTCAGTGGGGGCACATGGGAAGTATTTTTTGACTTGAAAGAGACATACATCAAACATGTCATCCGGAATGAAGCTCTTATCAAACATTGCATACACCATTTGAATGCGATTCGGAAGAATTTGGTTGTAAAGTGTGCGGCCCGCTAGTGCGAGCATATCATTGATCAAAAACATCCAGCCACCATTGAAATCCTTGACCATTTCACCATCCAAAATTGTACCATCAAAAATATGATCTGCAAACCGACCCTTCCCTAGAATAATTCGCGGCTTCTCGTATCCAGGCTGTACTTTTTTATCGACAAAGTAAATAATGTTGGTATCCTCATAGCGTGTGAAAAACATAAAGTATGGATTTCCGTTTGATCGGAGACACGCATAGTGAGGAGAACGATCTAAATGCGATACACTTGCTGCATCCAAACGGTACCAATGCTTTTGTAGAATCCTCAAATTATATTTTGACTCTAATTCATTCAGAATGGCATCTTTCACATCCGATGATTTAATATTGAAACCAATACGATCGCAAAAAGAAATAATACCCGTGTGCATGGCGGCGACTGTGTCTTTAATAAATAAATTGAACAGTCCTTAACATCATTTTTTAGAGAACATGTAGTTTCATATTGTCTTTGGACCGGGCCATGCACATCGGAATATTAGGCAAAGGAAGGTCGGTTGAGAATGGCTTGCTTGGTGGGCACGTGCCTAATGGGCCCATCTTGTCATCTTCTGGTACGTCACTCACGGAAGTGGGAAAGTAGGCATCTATTGTGTTCTTCGGGGGCTCGGGTGCGCGCACTTGTTGTGAAGTTACAGAAGAAGTAAGTTGCACGTTGCGTGGGCGTATCGCCATTCCATAAAATAATGCAATAATGACGACGGCAAGGAGGGCAAAGTAAATTTTTAGGAAAGACATTCTACTTATCATAAAGAGAATAAACGTGTTATGATATAGCGCCCATATATCCATGATGATAAGTGAAGTTTTGCTTCTTGCAAGTATAATTTACACAAGTGGCTTGCTGTTTCATCTATATTGCTTCGAGGTCGAGCAGGCATCGCAAATTGACTTGATAGCTCCATTGGACCGTGATGCAACCCGTGATGATGAATTTTGTCCAATCTGTCTTGACTCAATCCAAAACACAAAAAAAGATGTGAGGAAAACGATTTGCAATCACACATTTTGTTCATCATGTATAACCGAATGGCTCACAAAGAAACCAATATGTCCTTTGTGCAATCACGTGCTCGTGGAAAAAAAGTGATTTATACAAATCAACATATAATATACAATGACACTGAAAACGTATCTCTCTAGTCGTGGGTATGCCATTGACATGGTGGGGAATGAATCACAAATAGAGGTGTTGCGCAAGCTACTCACCGCAAAACCGCGAGTGCATCCAGATATGCCAAATGCAGAAGACATCAAAGCATTCCCCGTGTATCGCGAAAGCACAAAAAAGTTCTACATGCCCAAGGCATTTGGACTTGAAAAATTCGGAAAGCCTACCGTAAATACATTACACAAGGGCAATGATGCCGCGCTTATTTTCAAAGGAAGCCTTCGTGCAGAACAAGAAGAACCGGTGCAACTTTTTATGGAGTCTTGTGCGGACCCATCACGAGGCGGCGGCATCATCTCAGTTGGTTGCGGTTTCGGAAAGACACTCATGGGACTTAATATTGCATGTCGATTAAAAACAAAGACGCTTGTCATCTGCCACAAAGAGTTTTTGATGAATCAGTGGCGAGAGCGCATCGAGGAGTTTATACCTACGGCTAGGGTGGGTCGCATCAAGCAAAACAAGGTGGATGTTGAGAACAAAGACATTGTCCTTGCGAGTCTTCAAAGTCTTGCGATGAAGGACTATCCTGATAGCATCTTCCAGGAATTTGGATTTGTAATATTGGACGAATGTCATCACACAAGTGCAGAAGTATTTTCGCGCGCCCTTCATAAAATAACGTCGCCCTATATCCTTGGTCTTTCTGCAACGCTTGACCGCAAGGATGGTTTGCGAAAAGTGTTCGAGTGGTTCATAGGGAAGCCAGTGTTCGTTTTGAAAAAGAGACTGGAGTCTGATTTGATAGTGAAAATTGTACCGTTCTACGACCCACATCCCGATTATGGACGTGAGCGGTTTATGTATAATGGAAAACTGAATGTTGCACAAATGATCAACGCCATCACTGATTTCCGGCCGCGCAATGAGCTCATTATAAAGACATTAAAAGAGGTGCTTGACAAAGAGCCGAACAGAAAAGTACTCATTTTAAGCGATCGTCGCAAACACCTGCAGACTCTAGAATGCATGATCAAAGAACAAGGCTTGGGGACCATTGGATACTATGTTGGTGGCATGAAAGAGGCTGATTTGAAGGCAAGCGAAGGACAAAAAATATTGCTAGGTACATTCGCATTAGCAAGCGAAGGCATGGACGTACCAGCCTTGAATACTTTAATACTTGCATCACCGATATCGGCCATTGAGCAGCCAATTGGTCGCATTCAACGACAAAAAGCACACGAACGACAGTGTATTCCACTTGTCATCGACGTTTGGGATCAATTTAGCCTTTTCAAGAATCAAGGATTCCGCCGCATTACCTTTTACAAGAAGAATGGTTACTCTTTTGCAAAGAACAAAAGTAACAAAGATGGAGAAGATGACGACGATTCGGATGACGAAGACAAGGGCGGCGGTGCTTGTGATGTTGTTGAGGTGGTGCCGTTGCGTCGAAAGTATGAATTTGATGATGATGAATGAATTGAATAAATTATATACCATAGATTTAGAGAATTTCAATGCACTACTTTCTTCGTATTTTGTCATTGATTGTATTGGTCTTGATCACAATAACAGATGTGGGAAAGCTTGAATGGCTACGTAACGAAGAAATGCAAATGGTGGCCGGGACGTTCATCATTTTCATACTTGTCATGTACGATGTGATTGTGGGAACCATTTTGTCCGTGGCGTTGTTCCTAGCTTACTTCCGTCTCAACAAGGCAAACTTTAACGTGTTTGACTGGGCCTTCACGAAAAGCTATGGTGACATTTTGGGAACGGGCAGTGCATATGTGACGGAGGAGCACTTGAAAGCTGCACAATCCAATGTTGTTGATGATACGGATTATGATAGAGAAATGATTGGCATTGAAGGAAATGTGTTTGGTGCGCAAGGAATGGACAAGGTCATGCCTGGGCTTGATCGTCATGTTTCCCCGTCGAACTATTGATTAATATAGTCATTCACGTTCGAAGGTATGTAGGAAGGTGTTGCGCTTGAGCGGGACGCCGAGCTAGATTTGATTGCAAACATGATGGTTAGGATGAGTGAAAGCAGGCACATGAACACTGTTCCGCCCATCATGGTCATGAACATGCGTTGGGACTTGTAGTTAGATCGCATCATCGCTGTGATAATGAGCACCTTTATTGTGTATAGAAATACCAATGCCGACATGATGGTAATGAACAATAGAACATTTTTGTTAAAAGCCCAGTAAAAGATACCGGTGATAATCATGGCACCGATCATAAGTCCAACGGATATGAATACGTTGCTGACTATTGTTTTGCTGTCCTCCTCCGAAACAAACGGCTCGGTGGAAGGCACTTGGGGCATCTCCATTTGCGGTATCTCCATGCGCGGTAGAAGAGCCTCCATGGCATTGGATAACTGTAGGGGCAAGCTTGACAAAGAATTCATATTCTATTAAGAAAACAGATTATATTCTCACATGAGTCAGTATAACGTAAAAGAAAACGCCCATGAGTGCCGCTCTGACAAAAAGATCATACGATGCAAGGATCGAGAGCTTTGGGAGTTTTTCATATATAATGCTTGTCAAGTTCGGCTGAAAGATTAGAAAACTGAGGACCACAATGACGCCAGCCTGCTTTAGGTTCTCCATGTCAATGGTCATCCAGCTTGCTTGAGGCGGCGGAGAAAAGTACTCGGGAGGAACCACTCTGTAGGTTGGTTGCGCTTGCGGTTGAAATTGAACTTGTTTTTTAGGCGGTTCGCTTGCAGCCATCTCCTTCTCCATGTCTTCAAGAACAGCGCTAACCATGTCATCCGTTTCTCCTTGTACATAAGCATCCGCAGGAAGTTTATTAATTGGTGTTGCCATGCTTGCCATTTGAGTTTATCTCTAAATTATGACAAGGCTATAAAAAATATAAATTAAACGTACCAACTACCCGTACCAACTACCACTTAGGGGTGCGGTGGAATCGCAGAAGGCGTGCATTTGGCTTCTTTGGTTGTGTATTTATAGCATTCATCGTCAATTTTATAGACTGCGTTTTGAACCTCGTGGATCGGAGGAGCATAAAGAACAATGCATTTGGTACGGTCCTTGCATACCCTTTGAAACATGAGGCTGAATCCCAATCCTAGAATTATTGATACGACTACTTGCCCCTTCTTGTCATACAGGAGGTAATCGACCGCGACACGCATACGCGACATTCTACCTTATACAGGCACAATATTTTGCTCGATGGGGTGCATTGGGCATGAAACATGCTTTGCGGCATACGTATAGCACTTATTCGAGGTATCCTTATAGATGACTTTGCCTGCATTGATGGGGGTGGGATACTTGATTACTATAGGCATTGTTGGATGTACCAGATAGACATAAAGTATGCCAAAGCTAAATGATATTACAAACCAGAGCCATTGAAACTCAAATCGTCTTGGTGTCATCTATTCATCTATGATATTATCTTTTTTGAGTATGGTGTATTTTGTAAAAACACCACTTTGAACTTTAGATGCATCCAATACCTGATCAAAGGCCGAAAGATAGTCATTGACCTTCTCGTGACGATGCGGCCCCATGGGTTCCAAAAGCATTTTTTCGTAAGTCGCCTTATACTCATAATTGGCTTGATCAAAGTTTGATTGATGCTTTATGCGTTTATTTTCGTGATCCTTGAAGTACTGAAGATTTAATGCTTGGTCGTGTTGTTGATTCAATGTGCTTTTTGCAACAACCTCATCATATGCTGACTGCACTTTAGCAAAGGTAGTATGTACATCATCTACGACATGGTCAGTAAGTGTTTTGAAAAAAGCATAATAGGCTGTGTCCCGACGATGTTCGGGTTCCGTTGTCATTACTTACTTGTAGAATGGCATAAAAATAAGGGCGGCTCGTCAATTTCTTACCGTTGGCCAAGTTGAAATGTCTTCGAAGAGGCTCTTGAACTGTTTGCTAACTTTATTTTCATCCGATAGTTGCTCTTCATAAACCGATAATGGTAAGTATTTAATCTCAACTTCGGGAGTGGGGCATGCGCCCTTTGACGATTTGCTATAATACCCTTGTACGATTAGAATGGATCCTACGAACAAGAGAAACACAGCAATTGCTTTCATCTCTATCATATTTATGATATATCATTTTGTGAGGCTGAACCACAAAATCATGCCGAAGCTTCGCCTTCGGGAGGAGTGACATCCTCGCCGGCCGCATCGCTCGCACCAGCGTCCTCTTTGTTGGCCATCCATGCGTCTTTTGCAGAGTTCATGGCCTTTTGCATTTTATCTTGCTTGCGTTGTTCATACTGCTCGTCACGCAGGTTCATGTTCTCTTTGTACTTCTTCATGAGTGTATTCAGAGCCGTGTCGGCATACTCTTGGTCATCAAGCGCTTCGGGGCTCGGAGACCACGGGCACCAGCAACCAACTTGACCAATAAAGATGTCGAATTTATCGCCCATGCGCTTGAGAACTTCAGCACGCACTTGTGCCTCTTTGAGAGTGTCAAAGACACCACGTACCTTGATGCCGCGCACACACGTTTGGAAGTCGTTTTCTGCCGAGAACTCACGGTCAATGTCGGCGTCGTGCATAGAGCGGTAGAACTTATATTGCTCTTCAAGCTCGGCTCCGTTGAAAACGAACTTGTGGTTTTCTGCAATGCCATCAATGATATCTTTCGATTCCGGAAAGCGTGTTTTTAGATTTTCGAATAGCTCAGCGACTTGGCCCGAAAATTGGCCGAGGAATTTGTTCATGGCATAAACATCCTTATTTTTAATGACTTGCTCGGGCGAAATAAAGGACAGGCACACATAGTTTTGCCCCTTTAGCGATTTATCTTCGTCAAGGTAATCAACTTCTTTAGTGGGAACAAGAGAGGACGACATTTATTTAATTTATGTACTGACGATCTCTTAAATAAATTTCTCTTGGTTAAGTAAAATGGATTACACATTCGACTTTCAAGAAATCACCACTCGCCTAATGAAGTACATTATGGAAGGTGCCGCCGTGGGCATCGTGGCCACCATTCTTCCCACTAACCCGCTAAAATGGCAAGAGGCCCTCATCATCGCCCTTGTTGCCGCTTGCATGTTCGCCATTCTTGACGTGCTTGCACCCAGCATCGGTGGCTCGGTACGCCAAGGTGCCGGTCTAGGTCTTGGCTTCAACCTAGTTGGCTTCGGTGTTTGAGCTTAGTTAGCTAAGCTAAGCGAAGCGTCGCCTGTTATTTTTATGATTGTTATGTCAAATCGATTCAACAAATTGCCAGTTAAGTTCATCGCATATGTTACGCCATATCTGGTCTTGTAAGTGTAGCTTTTCGCGGCTTTTTAAGAGTGGAAAGTGTTTCAGATATTCATCCCTCTCGAGCAATTGGAAGAACTTATAAAGCACATAGCTGTACGATAAGAAATTTTTGCGATCTTTCGGACAATGCTTCAAGAACGGACCTTGAATCTCTTTGAACATCGTTCTCAATTTGTCTTCTAGTTCCGGTGCAAAATTGGGCGTTGGCATGCCATTAATGCGGCTTATTATGTAATGAATGTGTTCGTAATACTTATTGATCTTTAGCTTCTTCAAAATCTCTCGCATTTTAGAGTAAGTTAGCTTGGAGGAGTCGTGGATCTTTTCCTTTTTAATTTCCCCTACAATCTTCTCAAAGATCTCCTCCGGTATGTCGGTGCTTTCTTTGCCTTGAATTTGCGAGAGCCACTCATTAAAGTGATTGATGCGCTTATACGAAAAGTGGGAGGCCTCCTTAGTGGGTTGTCGGTAAATTGGTTTGTTTTGTTCAACCAGCATAAGTTCTTGGTACCCGCATCCGGCACATACCATGATGCCGTCTTGCATCATGCAAAGCAATGGGATGTTACATTTAGAACACGAACCCAATGAATGATCGTTCTTATCCATCTTGACAAATGTCGGATCCGTTATAACCATGTACCTCTCAACAAGAGCTCGTTTGTCTATTGCGGCATCAAGGGGTGGATTTGCTTTCATTTCACTCGCAGGCTGTGTGATATTGAGAGCCTCTAAAATGCTTCGTGTGTGGATGGGCAAATGCTTCTTTCGGCCCTTTGTCGGCTTTTCGATGGCTGTGATGTGTGCCACCGTCGTCTCTGCGGTATCTTGATTCTTAAGAAGGTCATAGTAAGAGAAAAGCACGGCAGCCGTGTTTTCAAAATAGGAGATCTCGTCCTCGCATGATTCAAGACGGGATATTTCGCGCTCTAATGTCCGCAGCTGGTCTTTGTAGTATAAATGGTTGGTCCATGCAAGGTTGTACTCAGTGTCATCAAGATCTACTTGATTGGCCTTCATGCCGTCGATTGTTAAATTCACCAGGTTCAACGCTTGCTGGCTCGCGTCGTGCTTTTGCCGGAGCTTATGAACAAGCTTGCGTTTATCCGATATCTCGTCCAATGTTCGTTGATGCCTTGCATCTAATGTGAGCTCTTTGCAGGACTCGGTGAGCGGCAACCGTTTTTTGGAACTTTTCTCTTTAAACATCTAAATGTCGGTCAAATGTTTGTTCTTAAATGGTTGCGTTTAAATTCAAAAGTTTGCACAATTTGCCGGTGAAATTTTTTTCTCCATATAAGTTATCAAACAATATGGGTGGCGGACTTCTACAACTAGTTGCTTATGGCGCACAAGATGTTTACCTAACCGGTAACCCTCAAATTACCTTCTTCAAGGTGGTCTACCGCCGCCACACTAACTTCTCGATGGAGTCCATCGAGCAGACCTTCAACGGTTCGGCCGACTTCGGCAAGCGTGTGACCTGCCAGATCTCCCGCAACGGTGATCTAATCCACCGCATGTACCTACAGGTCACCGTACCGGCTTGCCCGGCTACCGCCCAATGGACCCAATACATTGGTCTAGCCCTAATCAAGAACGTTGAGATCGAGATTGGTGGCCAACGCATTGACAAGCACTACTCGGAGTGGATGTACATCTGGAACGATCTATCTCTACCCGCCGGCAAGCGCACTGGTTACAACAACATGGTTGGCCGCTCCCTACCCGAGGAGAGCGAAGCCACCACTCTATACGTTCCCCTTGAGTTCTGGTTCTGCCGCAACCCCGGACTAGCCCTACCCCTAATTGCCCTTCAATACCACGAGGTGAAGGTCAACATGGAGTTCCGCGATAAAGCTCACCTAGTCCGTACGACTGTGGTGCCCACTGGCTCTCTTGAAAAATGTTCGCTATGGGTCGATTACATCTTCCTAGACACTGACGAACGTCGTCGTTTCGCCCAGCTCAGCCACGAATACCTAATCGAACAGCTACAATTCACTGGCGATGAGTCGGTGACTGGTGCCAACAACAAGGTCAAGCTAAACTTCAACCACCCCGTCAAGGAACTAGTGTGGGTCTCTCAACTAGATGCCATGAACACCGTAGCTGGTGGCAAACAACAATACTTCAACTTCACTGACAGATCTAACGTTGCCGTTGGAAGTGATATTGAAGAAGGTGTCAACGTTGTCCTAGCCGCCAAACTACAACTCAACGGCCACGACAGATTTGCCGAACGCGAGGGCTCTTACTTCAACATGGTGCAGCCTTTCCAACACCACGAGAACGTGCCGACCAGCAAGGGTATTAATGTGTACTCTTTCGCCCTACAACCGGAGAGCCACCAACCCAGCGGCACCCTAAACATGTCGCGCATTGATGCCGCCGTCCTAAACGTCCAAACCAGCGTTGCAACTGCCGCCAAACTCAAAGTTTTCGCCCTATCCTACAACGTCCTACGCGTCATGAGCGGCATGGGAGGATTAGCATATTCGAATTAGAGAATAATCGAAATTTAAATTTGTTTATTCGATCCAAACCACCCAAACCCAACATTACATGGCTTAAAGATTTGTTTTCTATAACATTCATATTAAAATGAATATTAATAACTATTGCTTTGTAGATTTTGAAGGTAAAGATTACATTGTAATTGGTATGTATGATAAAGATGAAAATACACATTTATGTATAAGTGATGATATTTTTTCAGAAGAACTAAAAAAACATAAATTCACATGGAGCAATAGATATGCTCGTTCAAGTACAGGATATACCTTACATTCATTGATTGTAAATGTTGCCGCAAAAACAAATATAATTTTTACCCAACATGCAAGTGATTCAGTGTCAATTGATCACATCAATCGTGTTTCTAAAGATAATAGAATAGCAAACCTCCGGTTTGCAAATACCTTTCAACAAAACATGAATCGAAAAAAATTAAAATCCAAGTTACTATGTCTTCCGCGTAACTTTCATTACATAAAAAAACATAGTGACAGGGACGGAGACCGTATTGAAATTAAAATAAAACACTTAAATATTGCATGGAAAACAACATCAAGGAAGGATTTATCTATAGAATATAAAATTCAAGAAGCTAAAAAATACATGCGATACCTTATCGATAAACATAGTGAATTTAAAAATACATATGCTCCTTTCAATTTTAATGAGAGCTCCAAGCAATCTATTCAATTATATAATGAGATTATCAAAAAAACACATTTTTCAAATGATATCATAAATTTTAATATAATTGACACGAATGACCAAGTAACTTTGCAAGAAGATCTCACAAAATTAAGTGATTTTGAAAAACAAGTGTATAATGCAATGAATTTTGATCAAAAAACAACTTTAGATGTTAATGCGAATTGTGAGAAAAAACAAACAAGGATAAATATGCTTCCCGTTGGTTGTGGTGTATCATATAATGATATTCCTTGTAATTGTTACTACTCAAATGCTACAGATACAAGGGGGGATTGCTTTGTTATTGATAGACATCCATTCCTTGTTAAGCAAGGTTTGCGACAATGGAGTACGACTCAAGCAAGAAATAAAAGCACCATGCAAAAGTTTGACTTGCTGAAAGAAAAACTTAAAACTTTGGAAGACTTATCGAAAGAAAACAAAATTGAAGTTCATGTCAAACAAGTACGAGATAACTCTTTGCCAAAAGATTGTGGAATGGAAGCATCAATGTTACCTAAGCATTGTTATTTTTTACATGGAAGTGTAAAACGTGGTGGTAAGTTTGTTATTGATAAGCATCCAAAGCTTGTGGCAACAGGAATCAAGTTTTGGTCAACAACGGGATCAATAAATGTCAGTATTGAAGACAAGGTTTTTCAATTCAAGGCAAAACTTCAAGAGCTAGGAATTACGTTAATGACCTAAGTGTTCGTGGTAAGGAGCCCTAAAACCATATAAAAAGAAAGGCACTGCATAATATGCCTCTATAGCTCAGTTGGATAGAGCGACAGCCTTCTAAGCTGTAGGTCGTGGGTTCGAGCCCCTCTAGAAGCATAACCACCTATATTCATTTTTCTATCATTAAGTGTTCTTGTAGCTCAGTTGGTCAGAGCGTGGGTCTTATGAGCCCAATGTCACGGGTTCAAGTCCCGTCTGGAACACTAAATGCATTTTGTGTCACTTATAACAATCTTTTCGAAAAAGTGAAGTGCTTCGTAGTAGTAACGAACACCGCTTTACACGTACTAACGCAAGGATGAATTGGAATCTATATGACGGCGAAAGGCTTTCTTCGGATATTACACTTTATGGGCAGGCAAAATCTCTAGAAGAGCTGCAAGATATCGAGATCGGAACCTTCGATGAGTTTTGGGTGAAATGGTTTGACGGCGAAGAGCGTCGCATATTTCTTAATGGTGTAATCACTATGGACTACATCGTATCGTCTGTCCTCGAATTCTACAAACGTAATCAGACAATGCCGACGTACGTTTGTTCCCTTGAGCAAGTTTATCACGACGGTACAGAGATGGAGTTTATATTTGGCAGCTAAAATAACTAAAAACAACTAAAACGAACATTTTGTTCGTGTCAAATTGATTTAAAAATAATATGAATCACTAACATACGCGATAATCGTCCAGCGGTTAGGATACTTGCCTTCCAAGCAAGGGACCCGGGTTCGATTCCCGGTTATCGTAGATAAACCTTTCTTCAAATAATATATGCAAGTTAGATTTCGAGCTGCAACCTCTAGCGATATAGATGGGATACTTGAAGTTCAAAAGACATGTTACCATCTTGGCATGTGCGAGTCATGCTCAGTATTTGAAAGCATAATCATACATGGATGGAGCTATGTGGCGGTCGAGATTGATGACTCCTCAAATGAAAAAATAATTGGCTACCTTGTAGCGCATGCATGGCATACATTGGCATATCCACCACACCTACATTCATGTCTAACGCCGCATTCCAAAGTGGAGTGCCTCTTTATCCATGATATAGCAGTGCTCAGCAGCCATCGGCGATTGGGTTTGGCGCATACGATGTTTAATATGCTTTGCAAGCACATTCCTAGTTTGCCATGTTCTTTTGTGGCTGTCCATAATTCTGCTGAAAAACATGTCCATGCGATAGTCCTTCCGTGTTCGCCCAATATATTACAAAGTTATGGAGACGAATCTGCAACTTACATGATGTACAAACCAGAGTACATAAAGCATTACACCAAAATATGAAAGCACCATGTGGCTTGGGCCAGTATATGGAGTCCCAAGTGCCAATATGAGTTGCTTGGGTGTGGATTGAATTTACTTTTGAATAAGTATATAAATCCCGCACTGGTTATCCCTGCCAACCCCACAATATCTCCAAAGTACTTGTGAATGACAATGCGATCCAAGGTTTCCTTAAAGTAAATAACCCCACAACCATGTGCAATACATGCATCAATTGCGTGTGCCACAGGATGCACGGTTCCATGATAAGCGATGCTAGACACCGCCAACAATCCAGCTCGAAAGGCATCTTTTTTTCGCCGGCGTATGAAAGCGATATATGCAGGAATGAAAAATCCAAAACTCGTAATAACCAATCCTACGAAAACCATGTCATCGTGTCTAATTAATTGATCTACAAAAATCTATTATTTTCACACACCTTCATAGCTCTTGTCGAGATTCACAATACGCGGCTTGGCCCCTGATGAAGACATCTCAATAAATACGGCATCTTTCGGCGATTCGCATTGCATTGTTGGTGTGATACCCATTGGCTCTATGTGAGTGGATTGCTTGATGAAGCGTACGCGTTTTAGGATATGCGGAGACAAATCCCAATTCTTTTCATATATTCCATGGCACTCACGCACAAAGATGATTCCTTGAGAGGCACGATCTTCAACGGGCAGCGCTAGCTCGATATCAATGTGCTCTTTGAGCTTTTGAAAGTTAATGGAGGATTGGAGAGTCCCGCTGATAATCTCACCTATTTTCATGTAACTCTCTATGCTATTCAGGATAGCAATAAAGATGGAACTCGCACCCACTGCAATACTAACAGAGTTGTGATAGCTTTCTGGAAAGTTACTTGTGCCAAAAGACGCGAGACCCGTAATCGAAGATATAACAATAGAGGGAATTCTAAACTTAAATTGACGCCGTAAATATAGTTCGTGGTAGATTTTAAATTTTTGAGATAGTTCTTGACATACGTTTGAAAGCGCTCGTAAATAATCTTCCTCCTGGGGATACCATACGTGCGTCATCTCTACACCAAATATATATTAATTTATAGGTACATTGATTTTTCTCATGAACTGCTTTCGTCGCATTGTGTATAAGCCATCATATTGACCATAGCATTCGAGTGCAAATGCCTTTTTCACGTGCCGACCGATGTCTATAGAATCAACTACTTCTTTAGCTAAGACATTAGCAACACATTCAAGAGATGAGTGATCGAAATGTTTCATGCCGCTTACCATCATGCCAATGTACATGCGCAACAAAGTGTGAATGGACGCCAATCTATACTTTTTAGGTCCGTGCTCAACGTAGCTTAGACACGAAGTGGCTCGGAAAATGCACATGAACGGTTTTCCATTGGATTCGAGGATAACATGTTGCCCTACATTCTCGTCTTCATATGGACCTTGTATCTGAATATCCATCCAGTCGTTTGCAATCACAATTGCCACATCAAGCGGCTCTTGTTCTACAATTATGTTAATCATTCCCGTTGCGCCATCATATAGGTCATGTACCAAAACATTTTGATGCATTCCCAAAATGATGTACTTGTTGGCGAAAATAAAGGCCTTAATGTACATCATAAGATTTTTCGGGATATCATTTGTCGGCTTGCCCTTACATTCCTTCACTTTTGGCGGAAATGCTTTATAAAATGCAATCAAACGCCATAGCGTTTTACTCCAAAGGCGCGCATCATTCGGTTGGGATAAAATGATGTGCATGGAGAGGCGCAAATATTCCGGATTCACTGTTCTTACACCATAAGCCGTCATCACGCCATTTTTAGCCAATTGCATGTATGCTTGTTTTGATATTGAGGTTATATCCGCAACTTGGACACCATCCACCATCACTTTCCATGTGTTCTCATGAAGCCCCATTTTGAATGTTGAGAGATGTCCTTTTTTCTTGAATGCATTGTGTAATTGCTCGGCGACCTTCTCAGCATTGTACGAATAAAGATCAATGTCACTCAACATTTCTTTTGAATAGAAACGTAGTTTTGCAGGCAGAAGCTCATTGATGGCTGTGCCTCCGTACAGTAGGACATTCTTCGTTTTCAGGAATTCATATGCTAACTCGAAAAGGGGGCGGTATTTTTTAAAATTCTGAACTTCCATCACCCGAGTATTTTCATCGACAATTGATTCGATCTTTTTTATCTGACGATCAATGACCGTTGTCATTCTCTACATGGAGGGTCGTAAAAAAATATGCTTCTAAAATAGATATGTTCGACGGCACCGATCTTTCAAGTGCATATGGCTCCCCACTATTGGATCCCATGTCCAATAATGTGCAGCTTCCCCCTCCGTCCATGCAAATGGCAGCGGATCCAACCCCCTCGGCTCCCCAAACGGCCCCCGGTGCGACATCACACGCTATGCCGCCGAATGTTGCTTACAATCCCCCTGCTCAAATGTACGCCACAGAACCCACGGTCGCCAACAGTGCCTTCCATGAATCCTTTTGGGACAAACTAGCAAACAAGAAATGGGACGTTATCAAACTAGTGATCTTGTCGCTCGTTGTTCTCCTTGCCATGTCAATCGACCGCGTGGGCAACTTCTATCTGCTAAAATACATCAACGCATCCTTACTCAGCTCATCCCAAGAGTTCCTTGTGCGTTTGAGTTACCCAATCATTGTATTGCTTTCCATGTGGATTATCAAGGCACTCAGTTAGTGATTTTAAATTCATTTTATCTCGGATTATGATAGAGGAATATGAACACAAAAGTTCCATATGCCATAATTGCAAATGCAATCCATAGGAAAGCAAATGCTACTGCAAATGGCACAAGCGGCGCCAGTGGTGCCAGTGGGGCTAGTGGCGCAAGTGGTGCTAGTGGCGCAAGTGGTGCCAGCGGCGCAGACGGCCAAGGTCAGTCAAACTCCAAAGCATTATGTGATCCTTCATTCCCACGACTAACAAAATTTAAAGCATCAACGTTCGAATTTCGAACAACTATATCCACATTGTTCGGCAAATTGTTCAGCAAAAATGAAAACATACCATTACGGAATATAATTGCACTGGGTGTGTTTGGGTTTTTGGGTGCGATCTTGCTGATTGCAAGCTTTATCTTGGCAATTGTGATCTTTGTAAAGTACTCACTAAATGCAGCGGCATCGATTGCAGTTGATGCAAATGAGTCTCAAGATACTCCAAGGGTATTACCTTATAAAGATGACATTGAGTATCAAGGGGTCATTTCGACCTCTTCTTTGGAATCAAAGTATCCAATCCTAATCCTTGTTGCAACCACATTTGGAGCCGCAGTTTGCAGCGCTGGGTCGATCGTCCTTTTATTAAAATTAAAAAGTTTGAATATTGAAGTTATCGCTGACATCGATGTCTCGGTTATTCTAAAAGTCCTGATCCGACTATTTATCTACTCATTATTGGCATTCTTATTGACAGCTTTTACAACCGCTTATTACCATTTGAAGCTAACCCCATTTATTACTCGTCTTAATGAGTTCAACAAATATGTCAAAGACCACATGTGTTTCAATGAGGCGTGTGAATTCTTAACTGAACTTAAGACACCGAAAAATGATGATGTTATCAAGAAGAAACTACTTGGTATAAATAACATCGAAAGTTTTACTAAAGCAACTTTTCTCTATAATCTATATCTTTACTACGGGAATGCTTATAAAGATGTATTACTATCAGAAGCCCTTCAAAGCTTTGAAAAGCTAAACGCAATCAAGCCTCTTGGAAGTGGCTTCTCGGATTACATGAATCGAACAGGGTCTTATGTGAATAATCAATCCGATAATATCATACAAAATTTGTTCTCTATCGCACCTGCTGATTCCAAATCGTTCTTGACAACACACAAACGGAACCTCATATCAACCATGGAAGAAAAGGTAAATGACCTGAACTCTAAGGGGTCGTGCCTAGGATCCATCGTCGCACTCTCATATTTCAAGTCGATGATCACTATTTTATTTGCAGGATTTCTTGTACTTCCAGTTATCATGGTAATCGATTACAAGATCACAAACGCTTGTTGATTTTCTCCTTTTTGTTTATTCTCAATGTATATTAGAGTTTCCGTGAAGGATGTTCAAAGGCTTGGCTAATAGAGTGTCAGCCATAAAAGATAAAGTGTCTGCAAAACGCGACGAAATTTTAGCAAAACGTTCGGCTGACAATGCAAGCCCCGATGGGCCTGAAGGCGCGCCAGCTCCCGAAGGTGCGCCAGCTCCCGAAGGTGCGCCAGCTCCCGAAGGTGCGCGAGCTCCCGAAGCTACGAAAGGTGCTTCCGCGCCGGCACCCATCCCAATGGCCCCTCCACAAACACCGTCATCGCCAAGCGCCGAAAGTGAGCCAACCAATGAATTGAGTACAATTTTCACAGCAATCATCATGATCTTTGCCATCGTTATGATAACATTGACACTTCTAGTCGCTCCAATCGCCATCAAGGATGTCATGTCATTTAGTAGTTCAAGAGTAAGTCAATTTAATAAATTGGAAAAAGGTGAAATTGTGCTGATCCAAGATAGTGTGGAAAACAAAGTACTTACTTACACGGATGCAAATAGCTCAAATGAGCCCTACAATATCTACAAAGACATTGGGATAGGAAAAATAATCTTGCAAGTCGCGGGATACTCCATGCTGATGCTCCTAATTTTGGTCGTTCTCCTCACATTTCTCAACATTGATAACACTGTGAGTGGATCCGGTAGCAGTACCAAGCCAACCAAACCAGCAGGCCTTACACGATTGTACAAACCTCTTGTCATGACTGTTGTTACAGGTGTTTTGATATGGGCATACATCAAGTTCATATACATCGATTATTTCGAGAACAGTATCCGGCCTTACCTTGATAAAACAAAGACCAAAGTAAATAATTTAAATTCGACAATCGCATCATGCACAACAACCAACACTCAGCTTCTTAATACCATTGCAAGTGACAATGAAGCCGAATTTAAAAAGGTTGTTTCGAGCATGTCAAACTCCAACGATGTTTCCATTGCTATCACACACTATAGCATTTACAAGTACTTCAAGGATACGGTTGCCGACTTTGATAATTCGGAGCTACGCAAGAAGCTCGTCGGAACTTCGACCACAGCAAATTTCCAATACGCCAACTATATTCGCATCGGATGTTCGAAGATGATTCGAAATGCATTTTATGATTTGGACATTGCATACCGAGCAACATTAGATTCAAATGCAATCGAGACCACAGTGATTAATAAAATGAAAACATTGAATGTTGCAAAGACCACCATGAAAAGTGAGGTGGATCTCATTATACCCAAGTTCAGCTCCTATCTCACTCAGCGCACAATTGGAGCATCTTCTCTATTCCTCATCTCTGTCTTCATACTCTTCATACTTTATGGCCAAGAGATACAACAAGCGATTGATGCAATTGTTCGGTTCATCCGGTCAATAAGAGGGGGCGATAAGTAAATCTTTCTTTCATGAGAGTAAGGTGAGATGGACTCGGACATTCAAAAGATGTTGTCTGATCAAAATAGGTACGGCAAAATCTTCTTCCGCGTTCTTTTGTCGATCTTTATCATATTTCATGTTCTCTATATGGTATTCTTATTCGAAAACTTAAAGCAGCTCGAGCTTTCCAAATCAATCGAGGCCGAGTGTGTGGAGGGCGGATCATCCCCGATGGAAATGGAGACGCGACGCTACCAAATCTATAAATACTACAATTTACATGATTTCTCGTTATGGGAGTCGGCACTTAATATAACTTGGCTCTTTGTCGGACTTGTGATGATTATGACCATTGTTTTCGTATCACAAGGAAAGATTATATGGAACATGGATTTCACCATCATATTCTCAATTGCAATTCTGTTCATGGCACTCGATCTCTACATCTTGAAATCACGATTTAACTTTTCACTCACGAACTTGTTCAGTACATTCTCATTCAAAGGGCCCGAGAGTAATACATGCAATGCATTTGCATGCAGCTTGAATGGCATATCGCGAGATGGTCGTGCAGTACGCGGAAAAGACGACTTGACATTAAGAGCGGATACTCAACGCATTGTCACATACTACAAGGACTTGGCAAGCCGCTTGAAGGACCGCATTACCTGTACAAGTCCGATTCCTAGCTCGAAATGCCCATACATTATGTCCGTGCGTCTCAAAAGACTACTATTAGCACGAATCATGGCATCAACCGAAGAATATATAGGACCGGCCGAAGCACAAATTAAACTAGATGAAATTCTTACACGACAAGACTATTACGAGTTCATGTCATACTTGAAACTCGAAAAGCTGCAACTTGATCTAAAAGAGTTTGGTATAAATGCCCATGAACTTGAGGATCTTGCATTCGCCGATGCATACCGCCCAATTAAAGACCGTGTCTTAAAGAACATTGCAGTATCGTACATACCCATTGTTCTTTTGATCTACATATTTGTCATCCATCCAAGATATCAAGCTTGAAATCATATTATTTAATATCTTTATTTTTTAGAGATGGCTAGTTACTCAATAGTAGCCAATGTAGCTCTGGTTGTGGTCGTGGTGCTGCTCGCAATTGTGTGGTTCAAGCACATGATCATCGCACGGCAACTACATATAGCATATAACGTCGGTAAAATTGTGCAAAATGAGTGCGGTAAAGAGTTTATGGAAAATGAGACAGGAGTCTTTCAACTCTATGAAAGCTTAAGGGAGCAAATGAGTCAGTTCGATGAAAGCGCAAAATACATGAACTATTTATTTACGTTTTCGTTTGTTTGCTTGGCCATCCTTGTCTCAAATATTCTATTTCACAACAGTCGTAAGAAAACGGCCTATGCATACATAACAGCATGCATTTTATACATGATGTACTCTCGGGGATCATTTGAGGCCCTTCATGGTAACCCCTTTCCCTCCGACGATTTTTATGTTAGCACTCCCTTGCCATCGGATCACACTTTCAACGCTCTAAAGAGCAATACCAAGGTGTTTTTTGTTCAGTTTGCGTTCGTGTGCTTTTTAGCATACGTTTTGGTGCCCCTTTATACACCCAACAGTGAAGATCCCGATGGCACTTATGTCATAAGTGATAATATTCACGAGATCACACCACAGATGATACAGTCATTGATAACTTTAGTTCTTGCCATTGGGTTTATTAGCATTATTGTTTGGAAAAGTTACGCCCTCAATAACGACGTACTTGTTCAATACGACAAATATATGGCGAGCTTACAAACTCTCATCGAAAAACTAGACGTCAAAGGCGAGCTCTCATCAAACTACTTTCGCAAGCACGAGAGTGACCCCAACATTACAAGCAAAAACATGCGCACATTTGCATCGTACTTGATGCATAACAAGGGCAATGAATTGAAATATTTGAACGCAAAAGCCTCCAACAAGAAGACGATAGATGATCTGAGGCTTTTGATGTTTGACATGCGCGATAACAATAGCATTGGAGATGCAGCCACCAGTTATTCGAAATGGGTTGTCGGATACTCGATATTGATTTTACTCATTGTTCTGTATTCGCTCTACCACATCGCATTCAAGGATCCACAATACAGACATAAAACGGTTACATTCATGACACTCTCTGTCATCATGACGGCGTTTATTCTCACATGGGTTGGATGGCTCTATCAAGCAATGCTGTGATAAAAATATCTTGTAATGTGTTAAGGCACCTCTAATGGGAAATAGCAATATGAAGGTCAAATTTCAAGATATCAATGCATCCGTGGATACCAAAGGCACTGAGCCTTCAGGTGGCTTAGGAAGCATGGTTGATAGTATCATTCCAAAGTTGCCTGATTTCAACCAAAAGAAAGTTTTCTACACGCACTTTCTGAATGCTCTCTATAACAATAAACTAGATGTCGTGAATGAAGCCATTTCCCTCACAAAAGCACATTCACAACAAGTAGATGATATCAACAAGTCCAAGAGTACAATTATCAATCAGATTCGCGGTCTTAAAGCAGGTGGTGGCGGCGATAGTTATTATCAGGGAATCAACAATGATTTAGCAAACAAGACCGCGGTCGATGATAAGAGGCGCATTTTCCAAAAGGTTGAAACTGACCCTATATTTTCCCCGGACAACATGAGCGTTACCAACACGGACCGTGTCATTTTCATTGCCATGACCTTTGCCTTGCGAGGCATCACGCTTTTCTTGATTGAATGGGGAATTCATAGTCGAATGATCAATACGTTTGAAAATGCCTTCTTACTCTACTTTGTATTATACTTATCATTGTTCATTATGTGGGTGGTCTTGGTGAATGCGAATCCCAATGACATTTTCTTTCATTCTATGTTTTACTATGTGAATATGGACGTCAAGAAAGCATTTGTGCGTTGCACTGTTCATTGTGCAGCACAACTTCTCGTTCTACCTTTGCCATTTGTACTTCGCGATCAAACGACATCCAAAGAAGCCCTCACATTCGAGGAGAGACGTGCTATCATATCCATGCTGCAACGTTTTACATTTTTTATCTGGATTCTTACCTCGGTGATCGCGATTCGTGTGTAAAATATTTTATACCGGTTTAATTAGAGGTCTTCTTTTTCCATGACTTGTTTTGGACTAGATACAGAAACAATCGGGATACCGACATTCGCCAAGATGTTTTATGGCGTCAAAAATGGTGACGGTGAATTCAATCGTGCAAAGGAAGACATTGAACAAGACGCCTATTTATTGGATTTGGTTTGTATTATATTACACAAATTTGACCCTGAAACGAGTGGTGTCAGCACAAAATGCCTTTGCATAATCAAAGAGTTCAGTTCCAAATTAGGCGCCTTGGCAAAAACACTTACTATGGGTGGCTTCAAAGGTACAATTGATGCATTTGTAGCTCAATTACAAGATCCTAAAGTGGGGCCCGATGGGCAACCAGTAGTGCCGCCTACCAACACAAAAGACGGTAGTGCAAACACAGATGCATTGTCTGACCTTCCCGATGACTCTGATCATCCTTTGAATAGCTTTGCTGAGCTTGTATTTCCCGAGCGCGTAAAAGCTTTTGAGCAAATACGTTCAAACCCGTCTGCATATGAAGAGTTCATGAAAGCGCTAAAAAAGTACTACATGGATGAGGCGAGCACAAATGCCCGAAAAGACGCCATCAAGGCCGCCGCCGCTCAATTAACTGCCCAAATAAGTCCGGAGGCAGTGAAAGAGTTTTTGAGAGACATTATTTCTAGAGAAGATTTTGATTTTGAGATCAAAGGTGGTGGTAACATAGCAAATGGGCTCCATACTATGATTTCTGCCATCATTGACAACGTAACATCCGTGTCGAAAAAGGATATCAAAACACTCCAAGAATGCACTCTCCGTTTTCTGAAAACAAACAAAATGCTACATGATGACGAGTTGAAGGCAAAGACGCAACTTTTATGCAAAACAATTAAAGAAATCAAAGGCCAAGCCGATAGCTTAAAGCTCAAGCAACTCACAGATTGCGCAAAAGGAATTATGATGAAAATCAAACGCGACGAGGCCGAAATGGCAACAACCGTCGCGCGTGTCAAAACCTGCACCACCGGTCTCATCGCTAAACTTGCTGGCCATAGAAAAGAAAACGAAGAATACTTGATGAAACTCAAAACTTGCACTGCATACGCTATGTCGAAACAAGGGGCTCTCCCTCAAGAAATTGCAATTCTTACTAAAAAGGTAGATGCCATAAGTGTCCTTCAAGAAAATATTGATAAGTTATCAAAGTGCGTCATCGGGCATGCTAAAAATCAAGGAGAATTATCTGAAAAATCAAAAGCAGAATTAGATGCACTTGTTGCAAATGTAAATGCACAGATGGCGAATATAGGTGGAAACGATGCTCAATTAGCCTCAACAAAAGCGGAGCTTGAAGCACTTACACATAGTGTAAATTTGATTTCGGATAAAGTTGATGTTGCTATCGACCGCTCCACAAAAGCATTTACAATTGCTGATCAAGCAAAACAGGCTTTTGTAGAACGAAAAGAGCTGCAAGAGCTAAAAGAACAGGTACAACAATTACAGAACAAAACAACAGACACATATACGAATGGGCTTTTTGGACCAGAAGGAGCTGAAGGAGTTGAAGAAGCACCTGCACCAGCAGCAGCAGAAACAACGGCACCAAAAGCAGGAGACGAAGTAGCAGCAATAACAGCTAAAGATAGCATGGCACAAGCAGAATCAACACCAACAATTGAACAAATTTTTACAACACACGATGAAGTCAATGTGAAAGGGGATGGTTGGTGTTTTTTCTATGCGGTAAATGGTGCATTAGGTAAAGCTTATGATGGTGAACAAGGTTTGAAAGATGCAAACGACCTCATATCTGCTATCAAAAGTAATCAAAAAGAAATGAATAAAACTCATTTTGAAACAAATCCAATATATGCAGGACATATAGATGATAAAAAATGGGCATCTGATTACGAAGTCGATGCAGTGGCGCGTCTTTACAAAAAATGCATCTTCATATATATTTCATATTCATTAGATGGTGTGAACTACAACATAGATAAACCTATAGTATTTGGGGAGGCATACGGAGTCGATTGCACTCAACGAATCTACTTAAAATTATTCATGGGTTCTCAAACAACAGCAATAAGTGATCCCCTTGATTTTTTTAAACAGTTGGGCATTACTCCAGGAGTACATTTTTCTTTTTTCAAGAAAAAAGATGATATCAGTTCCAAAGGTAATGAAGTGGAAGTGCTCCTTGAAGCACCTTTACCATCATCACAACTAGACGCTTCTCAAAAGCCGGTACCTTTTAAATTGCCTCCATTGCGCGTAGGACCTATTTCGGGTTCGGCACAATCAAGATCAATTTTGGATACTATCGAAATTATAAAAAATAATTACAAAGACTATGAGATAAAAGCAAATGAAGATTCAATTACGTTTGAAACATTCAAAAACATAGGTGGAAGCCCTTTAAATATTCATTTGAATAGTGCAATTGTATTAGAATGGTTTAGACTTAATATTTTCGAAATGAGAGAGTCAACACCTACACCTACACCTGCACCTGCACCTGCACTTGCACCTGCAGTTAGGTACGACTTCAATAAATTGAATCCAAAATATTTAAAAAAGTTTTATTTACCTACCGTTAATAATGAATTAGAATGTTTAAATCTACAATATGTGAATGTTGTCGAAGATTTAATAAAACTTTTATTTGAAATAAAAGATCTCAAAATTCTTCTTACAACATCCATTATAGATGGAAAAATCAATCTAATATATCCGTCAAACACAGGTTGGTTTGGTGCTATTTTTAATGTCACAAGTGGAAAGGATTATGTCTTCAATGTTTTCCAAAATATAAAAAATAACTCAAATGCATTTACAAAGGATCAAACAGAACTTAAAAACTTCATTATGAGATCATATTTCGAATGGAAATTTTCAGTTCCTTATGATTTTGATATTGATGAAGAAAAATATCAAAATTTCTTGAAACATATAAATGACATTGACACATTCGAAGCTGCCTTTAAAATTTACGAAGAACATCATATAGAATCAACAATTAATTTAATCGTACTCAGGCATTTACTGTATTGGAAACTAAGAAATTCAAATATATTTAGAATAATTGGCAATATAAAAGAGTTTCCAACTTTTAAAAGGTTGCAAGAAAGAGCAAATACAATCATATCACAGATGCCATCGAATACAGAAATTCGAATTTTCAACATGGAAAATAGTAAAAAATTAAATTTATTCGGTGGCGCCCCAGAAGATGACGAAAAAGAAGAGAACCCCAAAGACACGGATCCGGCACTGCCCCCGGTGCCGCCTGCATCAAACCCGACGGCGGTTGTGAATGCGAGCAAGGAGGTGATGAAAGAAATATTGGAGAGCAAGAAAGAACTAAATTCGATTTATACCGCACTAGAGAATGCAGATACCAAATGGACTAAATTTAAAAACTATCTCGAGCCCTCTGCTGCCCCCCAAGGAGTCGGTGGCACTGAAGGCGTTGCCGCTGCGAGCGCAACTGAAGCCAAAACTGATGCAAAAGCTAAAACCGAGGCTGATGCAAAAGCTAAAACCGAGGCTGATGCAAACGCAAAAACCGAGGCTGATGCAAACGCAAAAACCGAGGCTGATGCAAAAGCTAAAACCGAGGCTGATGCAAACGCAAAAACCGAGGCTGATGCAAAAGCTAAATCAGAAGCTGATTTAGCGCGAGAAGTAACGGGTAACTATAGCTACCTATCAGAAGATGGAAAACGCATTATGGATGAGATTCAAAAGTTGGCAGAGGATCAGAAAGCCAAAATTCGCAAAGTGTTCAACCGTCTCACCAAAATCATAGAACGTGAGCCAAATTATCAAACCGAAAAGAAATTTATGGACATGACAAAACACCTTACAGAATCAGTTGAAGGATCATTTGGATCAACAGAAACAAAAGGCCTCATAAACGACATATCATCATATGTTACCGAAAGGGTTGGAACGTATAACGAAAAATTGGCATATGTGAAAAAGAAGGCACAAGGACTCAAAGAACAACGGGATTATGATATTAAAATGAAACAAGCAGATAATAAAGGTTATAACCTTGGTGCCGCTTTTGGTTATGGAAAACAAGGAGGCGGCAATCCGGTGGGTCCGGAGGTAAAGGAAGGGGGAATCACCATCAAAACCATGAAAGACAACATCCAGTCTATCATCACAAAGGTGATAAACCCATTAGAAGCACTTTACAAGACGCGTATCAATCCGGCATACGCCCTTGCAAACTCTATTTCACCCTATGATAACCTTTTCACCAAGATCATGTACGATTACAACAACATGCGCGACTCGGATGACATGAAGGCCAAACAAAATTTGGTGGATTCCATGCGGGCCAACAACTTATTGCCTGACCAGGTTCTTGCTGTAAATGGCACCGACAAGACCGTTTTCGTGTTTGTGTCGCTCTTTATTCGCCTCTTTGCCCTTTCGATCACCGAGTACCTCATCGAGCGCGGAACAATAAAAAAGATGTTTTATGCAGTGATATCTTATCTCTTGCTCTTTACATTTATCTTCATTGCCTTTGTGCTCTTTGTAAATCTGGACATGTACCGCTTGCGCATTGTGTTCAACTACGTCAATTTCCATAAAAACTCAGGATATGTCTATACATACCTTCTACTTCTATGGACCCTCGGAGCTTTCATATTCCTCATCATGTACAAGCTAAATTTCCCGAATTCCGGAGTAAGCACGACTGCCATCTCAGAAGAAGAAAAAGTACAACTCATTTCGCGTCTAGAAATCCTCACCATGATTGTGTGGGTAATTCTTTCGGTTATTGTTGCCGTTGCATAAAGCCGTTATTTTGTTTTGGTAGTGGATATTTCAAATATAATATTCCATTGTTTTGAATAATTCAAGAGAGAGCAGTTTGCGGCTATGATATGACTTTCAAATTTGATCAAGTTCTCATGCACATTCACGTCCAATACCTTTGTGCGCTTGAGGTCGCCCATGACACTTAGCCACGCCACATGCCCTGGTTTGATTCCGCCCATTCCCGTTCCCATTTCACATTTGTACATACCGTACTCGGAAATGTACTCGAGAACTTGACCATCGTCGCCCATCTCAAGGGGCATGCCGTCCGCACCTAAAATGCTCATGGTCCATGGAAGAGCAAGTGGTGTTGTGAATCCAAGAGAGTCCGATCCGGGCTTGAAGGTCACCCAATGTGCATGTGAGTGATCATGTTCGCGAAACAAATAGCTTTGAAAGATGTGACCGGTTGCCCCTTGAACCTGTACTACAATATACGGTGTATCATAACAAAACTCAGTGGGAATAAAGGCATACAGAATTTGAGTGCTTGTGTCCCTTATAAAAGGCACATTTTGCACACGTATCCCATTGCGTTCTTTAGAAGACATCCAATTGCGATCCCACGACCGCACAACAAACTCCTTTCCGCGCTTGATGGGTGCTTGCAGAAAGATAGTCGATGAAGATACCGTGGATGCTGATGCTTTTGTGCCAACCAACACGTCTGTCACGGACTTTAATGCGCTAATATCCTGTGTTGGAGGTGCATTCGTGATTGAGCGTTGAATCTCCAAATGCTGCAATCGGTCCATAAAAGATTCATCAGGACTATCGTCCTCCTCGGCTTGCGGCGGCGGTTGCGAAGGTTGTGCGACATGTGGTATTTGTGGTTGGGGCGGCGAGGCGGTCTGCGAAGCCTGTGAAGCCTGTGAAGCCTGTGTGATGCGTTGCTTGATGGATTCTTTAGCGGTTGAGATGATTCGGCGGTTAATATCCTCGACAGAGGTCGTGCGCATAAGCGCCGGGTTGGCACTTGCAAATCCACTAGCATGGTCCGTCACAACACCGTTGAGAATGCTCAGAGGGACGTCGGTGTTGTATTTATCTGCAAAAAAGCTGCGCAATATATTTGATAAAAAATCTATATTCGCTTTGCTCGTTAGTCCATTAGCATTCGCCATTATTCAGACGGTATCTTCTTTCTTTTAATGCCTTTTGATCGCCCAGCTCGCGCGCCGCCGCTTAGGGTGCTAACGCCGCTTTCATTGGGTCTAAATAGAATGTTGCGCAAAATATGCACCTTGGCATCGTTAGCATTAATTTTTAAAATTTTCTTTATGGACATGGATGGTTTCTCTAAGAGCTTGCGCAACAGTTTTATTTGAAAATTCATGGAGAACACACCACACTCAGTGTTATTGTGTTGATTTTGAAGCTCGTTAAAATAAAACGGCAGCTCCTTGCTATACAGTTTATAACATTGGGGATTTATGATAGTTTTTAAAAAATCACGAATCTCAGTCGTCGGCTCGGTTCCAACGCTATCATAGAAATAGGCGCCATATGATGGGAAATCCGGATTCACGCAAAGAAAAAGGCTCACCCAGTGCGAACCAGACTCATTGTGGTTGTCCAAGTTGATAATATACCCCAAATAATCAATGCCATCACTTCGCAACCGCTCGATGTTTGTGGTCTGAACTTCCGAATACACTTTGGCAAAATCCATTGGATACACACCCATAAGTTTGTACTTGAAATCCTTATTTTCCTCATATTGTTGCATTACCTTTTCAATGTCAAAGTTACTCAGCCACGCGTAGGGATTTTTCTTCCACTCGACAGGCATCAATGGGCGCAAAGCCTCCTCTCCAGCAGAAGACATCTTGAGCTTGTCCGCCCAGCACCATTGTTGATTGTCACCACATACCGGAGTGAGCTTTTCATTCAAAGCATCCAGTATTGCCTTCTTTGACTTGCGAGGTATGCTCGATATTTTTGAGCTCGCATGCGTTTCGTTCCAAGCCAATGCCATTTTCACAAGCTCCTCACGTGTGAAACAAGTATGATCTTTTTCAAAAACTGCCTCCCGCGCTGGTGAGCAATACAAAGCAGAAGGATCTGCCTTACTCTTCATCTACTATGAAGCCACAAAAATTAAAATAAATCATCGTCCAAGAAAGCAGCCAAGCGCAATTCCTAGCGAATTCATGACAATGTCTTCCCATCTCCCATACCACCAACCCGCCCCGTGGTCAGTATCAATACTATATGCACATTTTGACAAATAAAAGGGATGATCTTTGAATATAAATTCTATGAGCTCCCACAGCACGCCCATGCAAAAGATGAAGGCCCACTCGGCTGGAAATACGTAGGCCAACAAAAGGTAAAACATGAAATGGCTGATGCCCCATCCGTCCAAGAATCGATTCCAAGGATGGCCAAACGCAGACGCCGTCAAAGGATCTTTAAAGTCTGAGTTCTTGCATCGAAAAGTACCATATATGATGATTAAAAAGCTACATGCAAAACACGTGAGCACGATTTGCCATTTTGGCGAAGACAAGACGTACATCTATTAGATGGCCAACAAAGTTTCTTTGGCCCGTACTATCTGTCCTACTTTTACATTGAGCACATAATTTCCTGATGGAAACTCAATATCCACGCGAGAAGATAGCTTAATCATTCCCATGTAATCACCTTGTTTCACATGGCCGCCGCCAACTTGGGCATGATTCACAATGCGTCGTGCAATTTGACCTGCAATTTGCGTGATGCCCACAATTCCCTTCCGTCCCTCTAGTTTCACATGCATTCGCTCGTTATTTTTCGACTTCTCGAGCATGTATGCGGGTGCAAAAGAACCAGCCGTAAATATTTTCTCGACAACGCGACCATTGATCGGGTAATACTGTAAATGCTGGTCAAATATATTCAAAAATACAACAATTTTTGTACGTTGATTTTTTCCATCTACTTCAATGGCCTTTATGACGCCATCACATGGCGCAATAATACCCATCGTACTTTGCTCTGATAAATTCAACGTACGGTTGGGCACTCTGTAGAAAATCATCAAAGCTCCTATCAAAAAAACATACGTGGCCAAAGCCCAAATGCGATTTTGTTTAAAAATACAAAACACGCCGCATATGAGTGTTAAGATTATGAAAAGGAAACGACTTTCCGTAAAAAAAAGCGTACGAAACATTTACTTGTATGCAAGATAAAAATTGATCATAAAAGAAAAAGGTTACAGTATCTCGTATATGTAATTTCACAAACCTCTATTTTCCAGAGTTCAAGTGTGAGCGATTGGTTTAAAAAATTCCCGGGGTTATATTCCAGGAGAGCCCCCTTTATCGGATGGGTACAATGGACGACCTCAAGCAATTTACACACCGGTTTCGATGTGAGCGCGGGAGTCCATTCACACACACGAGTATCGGGAAGCCATCATATAGCATAAATGTACCTAACGAAAACTTAATCGATTTTTATAATGTTTATAAACGAGCAATGCAATCGGGGGTTTCTCTTCACCTAACCGAGAAACCAACGAATCCTAGTATTATGCGCGCCGACTTTGACTTTCGGTTCGCGCTTCCGGAGGCTAAGCCCTCGCCTCTTCCGCGAATGTACATTGACGCGGATGTTCAACGCATTCTTTCAGCCTACTTTGATGTTCTTTCGAGCGCTCTCGTCGTCCCCGACGAAGACTTTGTCGCATATGTGATGGAGAAGCAAAATCCAACAGAAAATCGCGGCAAGCTCAAGGACGGCATTCACATTATTTGGCCCAAGCTGGTCGTGAGCAACGATCTTCAGCATTGGGTGCGACGTAAAATCCTCGACCGTGCCACACTCGTTTTTACTGGGCTTCCTCTCACGAACTCCTTCGACGATGTCGTTGATTACCATATCATTGATAAATGCAATTGGCAAATGTATGGGAGCAGCAAGCCGGATATGGAGGCCTACAAGGTTACACAGATTTGGCGCTATGACCCATCTGACAAGAGCATGATCGACATGTCGGCACTTGTCGGTGTTGCCCCAGAAACAAACTATGTCGATATGTTCTCGATGCGCGCCAGTGCCGAACTCACAGAAATTCGCGATGACAAGGCCATTGAAATTGAGCAGTATGTGAAACACGTACTTCCTGCAATCGACGAGCGCCACAAGACAAAGCTCCACCAACAAATATTTGGCCAAAGCATCAATTATCTGCGCAATGAGGCGCCCGAGGACGAGTTGAAGCTTGCACGCGAGCTCGTTGCTAAATGCATTTTGCCGAATCGCGCAAACTGCTACGATGACTGGATTAAGCTCGGATGGGTCCTTCGCAACATTGACTACCGTCTCTTGGCTCAGTGGGTCGAATTTTCGCAAGTGAGCAACAAGTTCATCGGAGGAGAGTGCGAGAAATTGTGGGATCGCATGCGCGTGGATACGCTTGGGATGGGCACATTGCGATGGTGGGCAAAGAAAGACAATCTCCCAAAGTACAATGAGATATTGAGCGACAATGTCATCACGCTTATTGATCGATGTGCCGGGAGCGATGGCGCTCACTTTGATGTGGCACGGGTGGTGCAAGCGATGTACAAGGACACCTATCGTTTTACAACACGCGACATCTGGTACACATTCAAGCCGAGCCAGCATCGATGGGTGCGCACGAAGGAGGGACTCTATCTCCGCCTTCTCTTATCAAATGAGATTTGCACTAAATTTCTTGAGCGGGCTTTGCACTTCAATGCCGAAGCCATGCGCTACCCGGATAACCGCGATGTCTTTGAGGACAAATCGAAGAAGCTACAGTGCATTGGTCTTAAACTGAAAAATTGTGGCTTCAAGGACAGCATCATGAAGGAGTGCAAGTGTCTTTTCACGGATGAGAAGTTTGAGGAGGTACTCGACTCCCATGCACACCTCATTGGCTTTGAGAACGGTGTTTATGATCTGCGTATGCATGAGTTTCGCGAGGGCCTTCCTGACGACTATATTTCGTTCTCCACGGGCCGGCACTATGTCCCATACGATCCGCAAAATGCGGATGCGCGCGAACTCAATAAATTCTTCGACACGCTTTTCACGAACCCGAACGTCTGCCGCTATGTCAAGGACGTCCTTTCCATTGTTCTCGACGGCAGCGTGCGCCAAGAAAAGTTCTACATGTTCACAGGTTCTGGGTCGAATGGAAAAAGTAAGCTACTAGAGCTCGTTCAAAAGGCGATTGGCGAGTACTATTGCATTCTTCCCATTTCCCTTCTTACACAGAAGCGGGCGGCATCGAATGCAGCACAATCGGAACTTGAGCGCACCAAGGGGCGTCGTTTCGCGGTCATGCAAGAGCCGGGCGACAATGAGAAGCTCAACATTGGTTTGATGAAGGAGTTGTCAGGAGGTGATCGCATTCTTGCACGCGGACTTTTCAAGGAGCCCATTGAGTTTCGCCCGCAATTCAAAATGATCATGACATGCAATGAATTGCCCGAGGTAAGCTCGGACGACGGAGGCACGTGGCGCCGCATTCGTGTCATGGAATTTACTTCTAAATTTACGGATGCTCCAGACCCCGCTAACCCCAAAGAGTTCAACATTGATCTTGAGCTCTCGGAAAAATTCGACCGATGGGCCGAAATGTTTATCAGCATGCTCATTGAACATCACAAACATTTAGACCCAGCAACTATCCAAGAGCCGTTGGAGGTTCGCATTGCAACAGAGGGCTATAAGAAGAACAATGACATCATTGGCCAATTTATTGGAGAACGACTAATTCGCGACGCAACCATCACGACTCGTATTACCCTCAACAATATTTTCGGCGACTTCAGAAATTGGGCCATGAAAATTGCCAACAAAGGCAAGAAGATGCCGGACCGCAATCAATTCAAGGCATACATGGAAAAACAGTTTGGCCAATATCCATCCACAGGGTGGCGCGGTATTCGTGTTGTATCGGGAGAAGGCGACGATCAAGATTCAGAGGGCGACGATTAATATAAAAATTGACGGGACCCATTTAAAATTTTTTGTATATTGCATATTATTAGCATGGGCAGACACAATATCGAAACCGCTCTCTTTCATGTCTCTGACATGTTGGCGGACCGAAATGACGAGACGGCTTCATTTCGCGAAGAGCTCGAAAACATTCCCGATTGGGGTGTCTATCTATCTGAACAAATGCAACATGAGACAAATAAGACCATTGTGATAACTGCATTCACGAAGACGTTCGTTAAAAATCTCTCTAAAAATGAAACAATTTTTGCCGAGGGCACCAAAAAGAATTTCATCGTCGTCGTGCAAGACTCGAAAATGCTCTCAACGGCAAACATACAGGCATTTCAACAAAAGGACAAGGAGCTCCATGCCCAAGGAGGTATGCTCCAAATATTTACGTTGAAAGAATTGCAATACAACCCTTCGAAGCATATTCTCGTACCAAAACACGAAAAGGTCCGTGAAGATCAAATCAAGGACATCATGACTCGTTATCAAGTCAAGACCAAGTCGCAATTGCCGGTGATTATGAAAACAGATATGATGGCCAGGTGGCTTGGCCTGAAGCATGGGGACATTGTGTGTATTACGCGTCATAACGAAAATTCGGGCACCTATTATTATTATCGGTGCTGTGTTTGATCGATTTTCGACTTTTTTCTTAACAATTGTTAAGGAATGCCGCTAACGGATGAAGTCGTGAAAACGCCACTTATCGATTCTGTTTTATCAAAAGTGGAGTTTATGTCATTGAGTTTCTTTCCAACTGATGACGAAAAAGAAGCAACAGGGTATCTAAGCACTATGATCGACGACCGCCGATATGAGCCGGGGCTCGCTCTTTACTTATACAACCATTCACTGGCCGCCCCTGCCAATAAAGACGCAATGGATCATCATTTTGAAACACTGGAAGCTATTTCGGTCATCCCTACAACTACGGCATCTTTGGATGTATCAAAAACATCGGGGACCAAGTATGCTTACGAGCTTGACGGCAAATTGGTTGTTAAAAATGCAGGCACATATGTTTTTGCATTGAACACGAATGCACCTGCAGACATATATATTGATAACATGTTGGTTGCATCTATATATGGAGCAAGTGTTGCTAAGAATACCAATTTACTTGAACCCTCTCAAAATTGCAATTCCGTAGAGAAGAAACTGATTGCGGGCTTATACAACATACGTATCCGCTACTTTGCACAATCGCATGTAATTTACTTGAAGAGCTTGTTTCGTAACAAGGATGCCACTAAATTCACTGAAGTTGCCTGCGGGTCATTCATGTATGACCCTGCTGTTCTTTTAGCGGGAGAAGCCGATGACGACACCTCGTGGTCCGCAGACAATCTTATTCAAAACTTGTCGGACTATGAAGAGTTCATTAAGTACTTCAGTTCCACACATCGCGAAGACGCAACCCTCAAAACCTCGATCAAAACAACTGCGCTAAGCAATCTGTATGTATCGAACGACAAGGCTCCTTTTGTTGCACTAAGTGGTCTTGCTGAATTGGAACTACCGGTTGAAAATGACAGCACCTTGTTTTCGGACGCCGACATAAATTTTTCAGGGTTGATGGCCTCGATATCCGTGATATCAAATGGAAACCATGTAAGAAAACTATTAGACGAACTGAACCGTGCGAGAGTATCATATAACTTCTTGGATCCCGTGAATCTTGAGAAGTTCAACAATAAACAAGACATCATTCTTCCGATCTATACGCTCCATCAAGACACATTGACGCATGACACCGTGGAGATCACCGGTGGTAACTTGACTTCTGAATACTCGTATCTAAAGGCATATCTTGCATTTAATGCAGTTCAACAGTTCATTGTTCGTCGCAATTCGTTGTTAGTTGATCTCTTGATCCATATTTACACATCATTCTTCATCTATGAACTGATCTACTCACCTGCCGGCTCGGTTGATCAACAACAAATACTGAGCATCACAAAGTTCCTATTAAATAAGCTTGTCTTCCTCAACAATGAGTTTGATTCAATGTACCAATCAGGTAATGCGAACAAGATCATCCAAGATCTCTATGGTAAAATTCAGTTATACAAGACCAATGCCGGAGAGATCAATGATCTCAATGACACTATTAAAGATAGCAAAAGCACCATGATGGAGGAGTCGGAGCGACTAGTGCTTGAAGAGCAACAACACACAACCACCAAATCGGCATCGATCATAAGCATGGTTTTCGCAGCGTTGTTCATTGTCTTCTTTATTGGAATCGCACTCTTGCCCATGGATCAATCACAAAAGCGCATGTATGCCATCATTGGTTTGGCGATTGCTCTCATCTTTTGCATGATTCTCTTCTTTGTGCGTGAAAAGAAGATCGAGCGCTTTGTGGGCGAAGACGGCACCGCCGCCCCGAACAGCGTCAATGGCTTGGAAGATGATGAGGGTATTGAAGGCTTTGAGACGGTGAATCCCGACGAGCTTCAAACCTACTTGGCCGCAAAATCTGCGATGGAATTTGAAAAATACCTCATGGAAATGAGCACCCTTGATCACTTCACTCGCTATTTACAGAATACAATCAACCTTGCTTTGATTCTACAAACATCACAAACATACAACAACATTAACTACAGCACATCCAAGGAGCTTCAATACTTTATTAACACACAAACTCAGGTTGATAATGCATCCGCATCCTTGAAATCAAGACACCGCCTACATGACTTGCAAAGCAAAAAGCATCGCGCGGGTATTATGTTGTCCATTGCAATGGTTTTCATCGTGTCTCTCATGGTGACTCTGTATATTGTTGCAGATGGCAACGTCAAGGCAAGACAAGTGATTGTCGGCGCTGGCATTCTCTGCATCATTCTCAGTGTTCTCATGTACTTCCTAGAAGTCCAATCGCGTGTGCGCACAAATGCAGACAAGTACTACTGGGGACAACCGTCCCAGGACATGATCCATCAACTATAGGTAAAATACAAAACATGACATGTCGAGTATGTAAAAAAGATGTGCTGGTTGCCCGCCCTAGTTTAATTTTTCCATGTTGGAATAATACATTTCAATCTTATTTTCTGAAGCGATTCCCAAGTGTTCTATAAATGATGATGAGAGCATGTTATACTTATTGTTTTCATTCAATAAAATACTAACAATAATGTGGTACATGACCAGTAAGATAACAGACCACATAAGATTCCGTGTGCCCATGTAAAACATGGAAAGCAAAATGACAGACTGGGTGACAGGATGACGTATAAGCTCTTTTTGTGCATCCGTGAAGTCAAACGTTAGATGGCGTGCGCCTATCTGAAACATAAAAACGGATGCCGCATTAAAGATGTCCATTACTATTTCAAAAGAATTATTTATTAGTTGTGTATAAGTTGTGAATTAGTTGTGAAGAGAGTAGTACAGTGCCGATTCATTTTGATTGAGTGGCGGTCCCCATGTTACTAGGTCGTCACTTCCCATATCCGAAGCGCCCACTTGATGCTCTTTCGATTCACTGTGTGGTCTTCCAAGAATGATCATGTCTGAATGAATGGAGAGCAACATCAATACCAGCAAAACACATATGGTGATGTCATAAGAATATATGAACACGATAACAATTACGATGGGAATCCATAACCATGGATGGTCATAGTGAGACAGCATCCATCGCGGATAGGCTCTTTTATTGTTGAAGGCATAAACAAGAAGAATTGCAGCAATTAAACCTGTCAGTGTCGCTTTCACAAGCAGGTCAATCATCTAACAACCAAAAAGAAAAAGAAAATCTCATTGTTGAGTAGAGTGTCATTTTTGTATGGCAAACTACTGTTCCTTACAAGAAGCATATAATACACCCTCATTCTCATACTCTAGGAAAAAGAAGCCTTGTAACTTGCCCCCACCACCCCCTACCGATATGTATGAAGCAAACCGCTCTGAATTCAATGGCAAAGAGTTTGCCAACTTTCAAGGTCGCGGTGGGCGCGAGGGTTTCGCCAACGGCCCCGGGCAAGCTTTTGAAAATACATACAAGTCCATGCAGAGAGACAGCAAGTATTATTGCAATGAGTATGGTGTATGCGCACCCGGTGCCGCAGGGGCTGGTGCTGCCATTGAACGCTTCCAAGGCGATGTTGAAGAACCCGTGAGTCGTCCGAAACCGAGTGCCAAGCGCACGACAGCGCCGCGCGCCGCCCCACCAAGCTGCCCTCTACAACCTCCGGCTTATAACTTTCCCATGTCCGATGATTCAAAGGCACAGTTTGACGCCGCTATGCAGACCGCACTTGACAATGACAACGAACGGGACCCCATGGCCCCCCTCCAGACCTCTCGCAAGGTGGATATGGAAGGCGTAGATGGTTATTACGACGAAGAGCTCGAGTCTTACCTCAAGACAAAAGAAATGAAGGCCGCTCCCATGCCGGAATTTTTTACCAAGGCATCCGCAAATGAACCCAAGGGCTTTGATAAAACACCCTTTGCAGATGCGATGTCGTCTTTCTACAAAAATAAGCGACCGCTCTTGCATCCCGAACCTCGTCCCTTTGCACAAGAATACGAAAGCATAAACTTCATGCAAAACCTATGGGATATTGCACTCTTCACATTGGCCGGCATCCTTCTGATACTGCTCATGGAACAACTTTACAAGCTCGCAATCTATCAAGGCATGCGCCAAACAATTGCCACGCTTGAACCGTTCCTCAGCCAATTCAGAGACTAAAAGAACTTACGCGACGACCTTGACGGCATCTCGATTGCCTTTCGCTCATTTGGAGCTCCGCTCCCACCCCCACCCCCACTCCCAAGTTGAAGCAATCCAAGTCCAGGCGGGGCCGCAATTGCAGGACGTTGGGGGCCGCGCTGTGGTTTGATTTCTTGTGGGTCCCATGAGATATAAATGACACAAACGTGTGGCGGTGGTAGGATTTGAACCAAAAGCCCTGATCGACGCAAATGATCGATCATGTATTCCATGCACTCATTTATGTTATACAAGGGGTACCCGACAAGAAGACCAGGAATTTCATAGAATGTATTTAGACCGCCATAGCTGGCGACGGTGCGCACCCGACGATGGCATAATTCAATGACACGGTCGAAACATACCGTCCGCAATTGTTTCTTTTTACTTCGCATTGCGTATAGTTCATTTAACGACAAATACGGCGACATCTATTATCTAAAAGAAACAAAGAATAACCTACAATGCTGACTCACCTATTATTGAGTGGGGGAGGCTTATCGGGTCTCTCATATATGGGAGTGTATCGTTATCTTAAAGAAAATGACCTGCTTGAAACAATTACACACGTTGGTGGTGTCTCCATAGGTGCCATGTTCGCAACCATGTTTTGTATGGATATTTCTCCAAGCGATTTGGAGGCCTATGTCAAATCATTTGTAACCTCTAAAGACAACATGAGCATTGCGATCTCCAATCCCATGGACATTTGGGTCAAGCACGGCTTTGCAAATACAGAAATGTTTTTGACTCCTATTCGACACTTCTTGAAAACCAAGTACAATTACACTGCATCCACCATCACATTCCAAGCGTTCGCAAAATTGACTGGCAAAACGCTTTCGATTTCTGCCACAAATCTAACCACTTCAAAAACAATGGTATTCTCTGTGGATACCACACCCTCTGCGTGTGTGTTACAAGCGGTGGGCGCATCCGCATGTGTGCCATTTTTGTTCAAACCCGTGCGCATTGGGGACGATGTGTATGTTGATGGCGGTGTCTCCTGTGAGCTTCCGAATCTTCCATTTGACGAGGCTCATGCAAAGTCATCACTTGCCATCTTTTTAGCTCAATCTTCAAAACCACCTCGGACAAACAATGGGTTTTTGGACTACTTGGGAAGTATCATCTATAGCACATTCAGTAATTTTAGGACATTGAGGTTTTACAAAAATAAGATAGTTCTTCACCATAATCCCATTGAGTTCTTGCCTGTCGTTTTCACCCGCCTCACAAACGGTGCCTCTAAAATCGAAATAAATATAACAGCATCTCAAGTCCAAGACTCGATCAAATATGGCTTCGAAGAAGCATGCAAATACTTCACGGCTCGCGAGCCGAAAGAGTTGCAATTAAAATAGCAAGAACGGCAACAAGCTTGATGGTCCCACCCGCGCCACTTGTTTCACCGCCCCCCGCGCCACCATCAAGCCCCCCAAGGCCCTCGAGGCCCTCCATGGCTGCAAGTGTTGCAATCAAAAACTTGTATTGAGAGAACATAGCATTTGTCTTCTTTACACGTTGGTTGAGCTGCAAAATATTGAGGTTTGTATTTCTAATAGTGGCAGGAAAAGACGTGAGCTTTTTGATGTCTTTTCGCACACGGTAGTCAAGGAAGCTTAAGTCGCGGAAAATATCCTCTGTAAATGGAACCAACAATGGATAGTAGCTAAAGTTTGGGTCCAATGAAGCACATGTGCCATCCATCAACGAGAAGATGCGAAAGAGTGATAAGAAGTTTGCATCAATCTTGATGTCAATGTTTGCCTGCGAAACCACATCACTTTCAATCATAGACATCTTGAGCTTTGAAAAATCTACGGTTTCCAAATAAACAAAGAAAAGCTCAAAGAAGGCACGGAGCTCAAGCACTTCGGCTTCATCCCTTACCTCGATGATCTTCATTGATAACAAGAGTTCCAAAAATTCATCCACGTCCTTTTGATATATTGCAACAATCAGGTTATTTACATTATTTCTAAAGTTTTCATCTAAAGTTACAACATTCCCAAAATCATATAGTACAAGGGTTTCCCCGTCATCTAATACACCCACATTCCCGGGATGAGGATCGCAATGCACGAATCCACATGATATTATCTGATACAGGAATAAACTTACAAAGTTGTTTGCAACGCGTGACTTATTAATTTTTGCTCCATCCATCCACGCAATGTCGTTAATCTTATGGGATGACACATAGTCCATCACAAGCATGATGTCCGTGCTATATTCTAAATATGGTTTCGGGATAACCACATCAAGACCGTCTAGCAAATCTCGAAACTTGAGCATTTGCTGCAACTCATTTTTATAGTCAAGCTCCCCTTTTAGAAAGGACTCGTACTGTTTCAAAATACGATCGATCTCTTTGGCACGCGGAAATTGGAGCTTGAAAAAGAACTGATTGATTGCATTCAGCGTTTCGAGGTCTTCTTTTATGCGTTTGGCGGCCCCAGGTTTCAAAACCTTTATGGCCACTTGAGTGCCGTCTTGAAGAACGCCACGATGCACTTGGCCAATCGATGCAGATGCCAAAGGTGTAACGTCGATTGACTTGAAAATGCTATCAATTGGTTGATTGATTTGGCTCGATATGACACTTATGATCTGTGCTCCATCCACAAAATCAATATTATCTTGAAGTTTGACGAGCTCACTGCTCAGGTCCTTGCCAATAATATCAGATCGTGTCGACATGAACTGGCCCATTTTAATAAAGGCCGGACCTAGGCTGATCATTTCCTCGCGCAACCAAATGCCAATTTCACGATCACTTGACCGTTTGAATAAGAATTTAGCTTGAGTTTCAAGTGCAAATTTCCATATACGCAGGGGCGAATTTCGGGTTGGAATTGGAACTGATGCACTGCGCGCCGCCTTTGGTGCCGGCAAGCGATACATTCAATCTAAAGGTTCTCCACAAAACAAATTTATTGACCTTTTATACCGTGCAAAAATGATACTCATCTATAAAAATGTGTATGGTGATGATGACTTTGACTATTTTATTCTTGAAAGAGGCATGGACAACACCATCATTGCGTGCATAAGAGAACCCGCATGCATCGTTATGAGAGTTCCAAACTATGAACTTGAAAATGACGCACATGTAGAACATTATACCTACATCAAGTGTTTTGATATACTTCAAACCTACATGGACCATCATGAAAGAATGATGTCCAAACCGAATACACGTTACTACTATGGACACGAGTTTGTTTCTATCGTAACACAAGTGATGCATATATTTCTTCAAAAAATACAAAAAAATAATATCTAAAGTAGTTAGCAAAATGCCTCCGGTCGTCCTTCATGCGTCATCGTCATCGTCGTTTATCGACACAATGCGCAAGAACATATCCGAAAAGCGTAAAACGATTGAGCAGTCCCGCTCCGTGCAAGTCCGCAAAATTCAACAGGATGTGAAACGCATCATCAATCGCGAAAGAGAATCCGCAAAGGAGATCATGGGAGAGCTCATGCCCGTGCCCTTGCCCTTGCCCATTAAAGTCACATGGAAACCCGATGCCCTCAAAACCATTCAAGAGCACCTCCCATTTGTTATTGAATTCACAGAAAGCGGCCCCACGTGCCATGCATCCCCCGCCATGGACCCGACCGACATTAAACTTCCATAAAGATAACGATAACTATTGGAGGTCTTTGTAGAGTTTTAGAATTGTTTTTATGACTGGATGACGTTCAACATCCTTGTATGTGAATTCTACAATGTCCATGTCAGGCACACGCCATTTAGGCTTAGCCACAGACACCACAACCGCTGGTGCTATGACGACATCGGCTTCAACAGGTAAAACCATTGCCTCTAGTGAAACTGGTGAAACTGGTGAAACGGGTGAAACTGGTGCAACAGGTGCAACAGGTGCAACGAGTGCAACGGGAACCTCCGGAACATCAGGTGTCTCTGGTGCCTCAATTTGCGCTCCGCGCATACGATACAAAAGATCCGACAGTCCATTGCGTTCGTAACCTCTATCATGTTGATGAATGTCTCCTGTAACAACCATTTTGCTGCCATCTCCTATGCGCGTGAGAAGCATGAGCATCTGATTCGGGGTCATGTTTTGACTCTCATCGGCAATGATCCAAGCATTCTCAAATGTGCGCCCACGCATGTAAGCCAGTGGGCAGATTTCAAGAATCTGATTTTTGATCATGTTTTGAACCTTTTGCGGGGAATAGTATTGATGGAACACATCAAAGACAGGCTTTAGCCAAGGTTCCATCTTCTCTTCAAGCGTGCCGGGAAGAAAGCCATGTTGCTCTTCCACGCTGACCGCAGGACGCGTGAGCACAAGTTTAGAAACGTTCCCTTGTTGAAGATTTTTGATTCCCACGTGACAAGCAATCATTGTCTTTCCTGTCCCTGCGGGGCCAAATGCAATGACAATGGAGGGATGTTGATCCTCAAGAAGTTTGAAGTAACGTTCTTGAGTGGGGTTCCGGGGTTTGACAGCGATCTCTTTGAAGTCTCTTATCATCATACTTGATGATGCATAGGATTCATCATATGTGAACATTGAGGACGACGGTGATTGACCGAATAACTCTTCGTCAGATTCATAGTCGCGGTATTTGCGATGCTTGCTTTTACCCTTCATACCTACTACTTGAGTTGAAAAGGTTTTCGGCGGTGGCGGGCTTGATGCTTTTACGCGCGGGCGAGGGTGCGGGCGTGGGCGCGCTCTTACATGAAGTGGCTGCATCGGTTGTGCTTTTAATGCTTGATTAGTTATCAACATTGCCTTACTTAATTTAAATTAAACAAAATATATAAGAAGTACATGAAAATAATAGGTGTGCTTGGGCGGGCGCGCAGCGGAAAGGATACCATAAGCGGTATCCTCATTCAAGAATTACAATCGAAAGGCGTCAATTATAAGGTAGTGCGTTTAGCGACTCCGATTAAGGAGGCGGCCGTTGCGCTTTTTGGTTTCACACATGAGCAACTCGAAGGCCCTTCGAAAGATGTGATTGACCCGGTTTGGAAAGTAACACCAAGATCTGTGTTTCAAAAGATTACAGACACCACAATGAAAAAGATGGGCGTTCAGTTCTTTACGAAAAGGTTGTATCAAAAATATGATGCAAGCAGCGAGTCGGAAAAATATATTATCATTCCTGATGTACGATATCCACATGATATTGAGGAAATTCACAGGAGAGGAGGACTGGTAATTAAAGTGTGTCGAAATGATACAAATATTATACGTCACGATTGTGAAAATATTATTGATACTCTTGAAGGCGATGTGAATATTAACAATTCTGGTTCTATTACCGAATTACATGATCAAATTCGAGCCGTCTTAATCAAATCTCAATCTACATGATTGTGCCGCCGCATTTGGTCTCTTGGCAATCTCTTTCTTTTTGCAGGCTGGTTTGGCCGGCACCGCCTTGCTCTTTGCCGCCGTCGCCGCATCACCATTCACCGTCTTCTTATCCACTTTCTTATCCGTCTTTTTTGTTTGATGCATGGACATGTGCCCTTCAATTTGAGGCAGGTACTGGTGAATGTATTCAATGACATGATTTTGCAAGGCCCATCTGAAGAAGTTCAATTGGCCAACTGTTGTCTCTATCACACGTGGTGTTGTTCCGGGCGCCACTTTCGCGTCCAACACAAAGTTAATGCGTTCGTGACGTCGAAAGGGATCAAAATGCATCTTGGTATATGATTTCAGTTGAGCCCGGTACTCGTAGTACAAATGAAACTTCTTGAAACTATTGCCGCCATTTGAGGGCATTTGCTCAACAATGGTATTTTTTCCCTCATCAATCCAATATAAAATGTTCATCGCCTTGGAATAGTGCGTTATGAACCAGTCAATGACACGAAGAGAGATCGAATATTGACCCATGACAATTTTGTAAAGGACATCGCGGTGCCTTGCCGACTTCATGAAGTACGCTGAAAGCGCTTTGAAAAGGAGCGCTTCGCTACTTGACATCGTTATAGGTTCCAACAAAGTTCTCTTTAAATACTTGATTTATACAACAATTTAACAAATATTGAAAAATAATGACATGGGAAGAGCTCTAGTAGTCACCACCGATTTCTAGGGGTTTGCGTAGGTTGTCGGGGGTGATGGTGGAGATGTTCCACGGACTCACGGCAAGTTGGGGGTTGGCGGGTTCCGAGCGAATTTGTAGGTTGGCGTTGCGCATGGAGCTGCCGACGGTATTCACGCCGGAATGGTAACCGGCGGTTAGGAAGTTCTGGTCGCGGACATCGCCTTGGCCAGCGGGGTTCATTTGAGCCCAGCGGCTGTTGGAGGCGTCGCGGGGTAGAAGGTCGTCGGCGGTTAGGCGGTCGCGGGGGAAGCACGACGGAGAGGGGACGGGGGCACTGCCCGCGCCGCCACCTTGCACCGGGTTGAATACCTCATTGCCTTGGGGGTCAGAAGCGCCGTAGCTACCAAGACCGCTGGCGGCGGCATCCGGTTGAGCGTTGGAGAGCTCAGCAACGGACTTGGCGGCCGGAGGCATTTCTTGTTGAATCAAGTCGCCGTAGAATTTCTCCACGTTGGCTACTTTGGATTTTGAGTTGTACGATAGGAAGATAAATCCAAGTAGGATGACTAGTAGGAGGACAGTGACCACAACATAGGTATTCTTGGATGCTAGCTTCATAGAGATTCTATATTCTAAATTAGATAAAATATTTCATGGCAACTCTATACCTATACCCATAATTGACCGGTTTTTACGCCACGGATTTTAGTTTCAAGATTTTCTAGAGTTAGGTCCCAGAGCTTAGAAGTGTTTGGTTGGCTTTGTGCAACTTCCATCAAATCGTCCAGCTCTTTTTTGTAGGCCTGCAAATGGGTGTATTTTTTCATGAGCAAATCCATCTTTTGGTCAAGGGATGTATGTGCCGCGGCTACTTCCTCTTTCCATGCATCCTCGATGCCCTCCTTGTCAATCACTTCTCCATCGTCCTCGAAGCCTTCCTCAGTGACGTGAATCTCACTTAGATACCACATAATGTAAAACGTCGATGATGTAACATATAGTGCCATCGGGACCATGACAACCGTGATTCCAATCGAACTTGAACTTGCAGAAAGCGCATTTTCTATGCTTTCAAAGGCACACGTCTTTGCATTATGGTAGCACTTGCACGGATTCGTTTCCGACATTTGCACCGCGATAAACCCATGTGTGTCAAATGAATAACGGTAGAACTCGAGAATTTTCTCTTGCGTCAATGAGTTTTGAAACCAATGCTGGTTGTGTTGTGACATGAGCTTGAGGGCCTGCTTATCACACTCTTGAACGCGTTCCTTTCCCGTGTTTGTGCTTGCCATCCAGACACGGGCCTCCCGTCCGCTCTGAAAACTGAGCTTCACGTCCATCACACGAACACGTGGCACTGCTTTGGTGTCTTTATCGTATAGCTTGATAAGGTAACCATTCTTCTTCTTCGTGGGCTTGATAGGTTGTAGGCGCATGCTGTTGCCGGCCTGCCTTGTCTAAATCCTTACAAGGGATTTCTTGCTTATATTATAACGCAGCGTCCATCACGATGATACATAACAATGAGGACGATCAAAACGAACAAAATAATCAAATAAATACTAACAATCAACATGACAACAATCCAAATCAAAACCAACAAACTCAAGACACCGGATTTTTTGACTTTATTATGGACTTTGTGCGGGCCGAAATTCGCAAACCTGAAATGAAGGAAGAGGTATTGCGCCCCCTCATCAAATGGGTCCTATGGAACCTCATGCCCTACGCATTCCTCTTCATCGGCCTCAACTTCTTCTTCACCATGCTCGCCGTACTCATGGTGATGTTGTTTATTAAGCAAAAATCTTAATAATATTCAATAATTTTCAAAGCAATTA
>Ga0208974_1000039_pt1 | contig 57851 bp, 66 predicted proteins | sample GreLakmeER15MSRF_FD_187699 | JGI IMG/M metagenome (GOLD analysis project Ga0208974, IMG submission 187699) | Freshwater lentic microbial communities from great Laurentian Lakes, MI, USA - Great Lakes metaG ER15MSRF (SPAdes) | ecosystem: Environmental > Aquatic > Freshwater > Lake | place: Great... | reverse complement strand
CCTAATCATGTGGGACTGGGCTGAAGCATTCATTGCGGCGGCCTGTATAGTGGCCTTCGTCATCTATGGCACTTACATAATTGCATGGAGTATGGTGTGATAAATGCGTTGGCTCATACTGTTACTGCTGTTGGGGCTAGTTGGAGCCGTAGCCAAGAATGGCTGTCACGTGCGCGAGTTCTATGGGATAGGCCACACCATCCACAACCCTACAGAACGCCATCTTCAAATGGTGCTGTGGTTAAAGAACAATGCGCCTTATTGCAAATCCGAAGACTACGTGGTCATTTGGAACAACTTGCCTTCATGGGCTGGGACTGCAGACAGCGCAGAGCTGCGCTTGAGAGTTATTCAGGGCTTGAGAGATGCAGATGAGCGAGAGAAAAAATGAAGGTCAGTTACGACAAGTGGTATCCAGTCGTTCAACCTACCGCGACCACGCAGACAGATGTTTTTGCCAAGCGGGTGGAAAGGCTAGACGCTGAACGTGCTTTAAACACACAAATAGCGCAACAGGTAAAGAAGTTCCACCAGTACGAGTATGAGATTTATGAATACAGGATGCGGCAGGTAACCATAAACATTGACATCAACAACTTGAAACGCGAGATTGACAAACTTGTATGACCAAGAAACCGATACCCAGACCAGTCAGGAAGCCACAGCTGGAGACAAAAGAAAAGCTGACGCTGTGGGTCACCCTCATGGTAAGCACAACCCTGTGTATCTCCGTATTGGCTATGGTAATTGCTTTTATGTTGGGTTTGTGGGCCAAGGAAGTGGACAACGCAGAAATATTCAAAATGATTTCACCCGCTTTTTCTACTCTTATCGGCGGCATGATTGGGTTCCTGTCTGGTATCAAACTTATGCAAAACGATGACAAAAAGGACTCTAAATGCTAACGCTTCTCTCAACCCTAATCTCGTTCCTAATGGGCGGCTTGCCTAAGTTGTTGGATTTTTTCCAAGACCGTGCCGACAAGCTGCATGAATTAAACCTTGCTCGGCTACAGATTGAGCGTGAGTTAGAACTGCGTAAAGCTGGCTTTGAAGCGCAGGAGCGCATTGAGCATATCCGGTCAGAACAGTTGGCAACCGAGAGCGCAGCTAACACCCAGCAAGTCCTGATTGGGGCACAGCAAGCTGAAATGCAGGCCATCTACGCCCATGATGAAAGTTTAAACGAAGGCACAAGCCAGTGGATGAAGAACCTGAGAGCCAGCGTTCGCCCTGTCATTACCTATGGTTTCTTCTTTCTGCTGTTGTTTGTGGATGTTGGTTTGTTTGCCTACGGCTGGCACAGTGGCGCTACGTTCGTAGAGTTAGCCGAGATGCTTTGGGACTCTGACACCCAAGCTTTGTTTGCTTCAATCATTGCTTTCCACTTTGGTGGTCGGGCGTTTGGTAAATGAACATCTCAGAGAAATGCCTGCACATGATCCGCCACCATGAGGGGGTCAGGCAAAACCCGTATAAATGTCCAGCAAAGTTGTGGACGGTGGGGGTCGGGCACGTTATGTTTCCAGAGCAGGGTAAGCTTAAGATAGACCAGCGGGATGCCTTTGTGCCACCGCCAGAGGCTATGCGTAAACACAGCATGGAGGAAGTTAATGAAATACTTAAGGCCGATCTTGCTAGGTTTGAGCGAGGCGTGGCTACCTATTGTCCTGTTCCTCTTACTCAAGGACAGTTTGACGCACTTGTATCGTTTTCATTCAATGTTGGGCTAGGCACACTCCAGCGGTCAACCATGCGTCAAAAGGTGATTCGTGGTGATATGGCGGGGGCCGCAGAAGAACTCTTGAAGTATTGCATGGCGGGGGGTAAAATTCTCAAAGGGCTACAGAAACGTCGTATTGACGAACGAGCACTGTTTTTATCCTAGGACTACCGATGGCGCTTAAAAAACTTGCAATGAAGCCGGGGGTTAACCGGGAGAATACCCGTTACATGAACGAGAACGGTTGGTATGAGTCCGACAAAGTGCGGTTCCGTCAAGGTACGCCTGAAAAGATTGGTGGCTGGGCACGTATATCTGCGTCTACATTCCAAGGTCTGTGCCGTTCTTTGTGGAACTGGATCACGCTAGACAACTTAAACCTAATTGGTGTAGGCACTAACTTAAAGTTTTACCTTGAACTAGGTGGTGAGTACAACGACATTACGCCTATTCGGGCGGGAGCTATCCTAAATAACCCGTTTGCCACAACTAACCTGCTTACTTTAGTTACTGTCACAGATGCATCCCACGGTGCAATTACAGGTGACTTTGTAACGTTCAGTAACGTAGCGCCCGTAGGTGGCCTTGATTTAAACGGTGAGTTTTCTATTACCTATGTTGATGCCAATACCTACACTATTACAGCTCCTAGCGCAGCTACTTCAACTGTGGCGGCTGGCGGTGGTTCAACTGTTAATGCGATCTACCAAATCAACGTAGGCGATCCATACGAAATTCCGCTGGCGGGCTGGGGTGCGGGTACATGGGGCGCAGGAACTTGGGGCTTTGGCGGTACGTCTACCTCTGCCCTGCGTCTATGGAGCCAGAACAACTTTGGTGAAGACTTGGTTTATGGTTTCCGTGGTGGCCCAATCTATTACTGGGATGCTGGTTATGGCGTAAACCCTGCTTTAGCTTCAATTACCATAGCCTCTCCTGCGGTGGTTACTGCCGCTTATAGTTTGCCAAATGGCTCTCCAGTCATCTTTACAAACAGTGGGTATCCCGCTGCGCTACCTACAGGGCTGTCTCCCGGAACAATCTACTATGTTATTAACGCTAGTGGTAATACGTTTAACTTAGCGGCTACTGTTGGCGGCGCGGCAATTACCACAACAGGAACGCAGTCTGGCGATCATTACATCATGCCTAACGGTGTAAACATCACAAGTTTGTCGGGCGCATCAGACTGCCCAATCATTCAAAACTTTGTTTTTGTATCTGATGTAAGTCGCTTTGTGTTTGCTTTTGGCTGTAATGATTACGCTTCTACAGTACAAAACCCCATGTTAATTCGCTGGTCGGATCAGGAGTCCGTGGTTAACTGGACACCATCTGCAACCAATCAGGCTGGTAGTGTTACGTTATCCCACGGCTCAAGCATTATTACCGCAATTCAAACCCGCCAAGAGATTTTGGTGTGGACTGATTCTGCTATCTATTCTCTTCAATACATTGGTCAGCCTGTGGTTTGGTCTAGTCAGTTAATGGGAGACAACATATCTATCCTCGGTCAAAACGCAGCAGCACAAGCTTCTGGCGTGGTGTACTGGATGGGTGTGGATAAGTTTTATCTGTACGACGGACGTTTGCAGACTTTGCCATGTGATCTTCGCCGGTACATCTATCAGGACATTAACCTCCAACAGAACCAGCAAGTGTTTGCCGGTACAAACGAAGGCTTTAATGAGGTCTGGTGGTTCTACTGCGCGGCTGGTAGTTTGGTTGCTAATCGTTATGTGGTCTACAACTACCTTGAAAAAATCTGGTACTACGGCACGATGGAGCGAACAGCTTGGCTAGACTCTGGCCTAAGAGACTTCCCTATTGCCGCTACGTACAACTACAACTTAGTTGATCAAGAGTACGGCTTAGACAATAACGAAACAGGTACGCCTCTAGGTATTGAGGCTTACATCTCATCCACAGAATTTGACATTGATGATGGCGACAGATTTGGTTTTGTTTGGAGAATGTTGCCTGACTTGACTTTCTCAGGGTCAGATGCTTCACCAACTCCGCAAGTTACGTATACTTTATATCCCATGCAGAACTCAGGCTCTGGCACAGGCACAGCGGTAAATAAAGATGTAGACAAGTTAACCGGTGCTCAGTACACAGTAACTGAAGGCTTTACAGGGCAGATCAATACCCGCGTGCGGGGCAGGCAGTTAATCTTAAAGGTTAGCTCGGATAACCTTGGAACAACATGGCAGTTGGGTGCAACTCGTATTGACATTAGACCGGATGGCAGACGATGAGCTACATCATTACATCTGAGTTTGAACTCAATAAAGTAGCCGCACCTAACTTGCCGCTTCCTCCAGAGGATTACAACCGTGTGTATTTTGACCAGATGCTTAACATTTTGCGTCTGTACTTCAACAGGCTTGATGCTCTGACGGGGCAGTTAAATACTTCCTCTGGCGGGGCAGGCATACGATTGCCGTATGGAGCTTTTTCCAGCGATCAGGATCAAACAACAACAGCTAATACAGCTACGTTGATGACGCTGAACACCACAGACTTTACCAACGGCGTCACTATTGCAACTTCTAAAATTACGGTAGCAACTGCCGGTATTTACAACTTGCAGTTCAGTACGCAGTTTGCAAACACAAACAGTAACGTCCAAGATGTCTATATTTGGTTAAAACAAGGCGGTGTAGATATTCCGGGGTCAACTGGTTTTGTATCTATTCCGGGAAGTCACGGAGGTACGGATGGGCACTCAATTGTTGGCTGGAACTATTTTTTAAGCATGACAGCAAACGACTACGTTGAGATTTATTGGTCTGTGCCTAATGTTGCTGTGACTATTCAACACCTTGCCGCTTCCGGCACACCCACTAAGCCGTCTACGCAGTCGGTGGTGGCTACAATGACATTTGTTTCGGCATTAGCTTAAGGTTTAGACATGTCAGTCAGAGACTCTTATAGAACGGTTTACGAGCCAGAAGATGACGTTACGGATTATTACGCCCAGCAATTTGGGCCAGATACTCCCGCCGCCGCTCCCCCTCCTCCTCCCCCTGAAAGTACCTCTAATTACGAAAGTATTTATGACCTTTTTGGCGGAAAAGATGCTACCAATGATTTAATTGCGCAGATTAGAGGTATGGGGTTATCTGATAGCGATATTGCTGGCATCTTTGCCCCGTATCAAAAAACAGCTACTACAGAAACAGCCACCGTTCAAGCTCCTGCCGCCGTTCAAGCCCCCGCCGCTGTTGAAACCCCCGCTGTTCAAGCCCCCGCCGCTGTTGAAACTCCTGCCGCTGTTGAAACTCCCGCCGCAAAAACTACTGACATAGTAGACGACTACATTGCGTCTATCCCTGAGTCTGATATGACGGTTGAGGATTTGTACACAACCATTCTTGGTCGTCCATCAGATGCAGGTGGTAAGGCATTCTGGGAAAACGCATTTGGGCCTACTGTAGATGAGTCGGAAAAAGCTGACTTTTTGCAAGCAGCTAAAGCAGAACTCGCCACTAAAACTAAAGAAGAACAAACAGCGTTGGCTCCTAATCTTGTAGGTACAACACAAACAACTGCGGACACAACCCAAGTTGCAGCAGTTGAGCCTGAAATAGTTTTAACTCCTGAACAAATAAAAGAAATAGAAGAAGGATTAAAAGATATAGATTTTCTTGGACTTAAGCCAGCGAACCAAGGTTTGGGTGGCCCGCTTCTTACAGTTGCTCCACCAGAAGTGCAAAATGCGGTTGATTTAAAGAACGGTACATATCTAACTACTACTGGCACAATCGTTGATGTGTCAGGTAACGTGCTTGCGGATACCGGGTCTGCCGCTACTACCACATTGACCCAACAAATTCTTGGGCAAAACTTGACGGATAAATGGCAGGGTCAGGGATGGGGGACGGCGCAAGCTAATGCTTCTGACATGGCAAGAATTTTGGCCAGTATTGACATTACGGACATCAAACAATTTGGTGAAGTTCCTCTTTTAGCGCCTGTTGAAGAAATTGGTAAAACGTATAACGGAAACCAAGTTGTCAAAATTGACCTTGGCGATGGCGAAATTAGAAATGCGGTATATCAAGGGACTGGTCAATTTGACGATAATGGCGAAATTGGTAGATATGTACCAGTGCCTAAAGATGCAAAAATTGAAACGCTTTACGGGGTATCTAATGGTGAAAGCTACGATGCCGTTGATCCATCAAAAGTAAAAATAATAGATGGCAAACCTGTAGTTGACACAGGGCAAAAAACATTTGGCAATAAAGTGACGGGCGAAGCTGTTCCTAATACATACAGTGAACGTCAAACTGGAAACGCTTGGGGTGGAACATTTGCTGGTAAAGGTAACACAGGTTATCGAGTTCAGTTTGCCCCTGATGGAACGCCAATCTTTTACACAACAGCTGCATCCTCAAATGATTTAGCTAATCTTATGCAAGACCTTGGCCCGATTGGTCAAATTGGTTTGGCCATTGCTACGGGTGGTTTGTCTATACCTCAACAGATTGCGGCTAATTTAGCTGTAAACGTTTTAAGCGGTAAAGACCTTGGTGATTCAATTAAAAGCGCTGCAATTAGTTTTGCTGGCGCTCAAATCCCTGGTATGGATTTCATGTCAGATGGCGCTTCGTTTATTAAAGACCTTGGGCTGTCAACAGAACTTACAAACACGCTAACTAACTCTTTCCAAAACGCTGCGGTTTCTGCTGGCACTGCGCTGCTTAGTGGCCAAGATGTTGGCGAAGCCATGACTAGAGGTTTTGTTACCGGTGGTGTTAACGGTGCTGTTAATTCGCTCTTAGGTAATATTGAAGGGTTTGGCGACCTAACCGCTAACCAAAAGAAGATGGTTACCAATGCCGTAACAGGCGTGATTTCAGGTAAACCACTGGATCAGATTGTTATCAATACCGCTATCTCTGCGGCCAATTCAGCTATTGCCGACGCTAAAGGCACAACTGGAAACCTAGATACAAACACAGAAGACACGCTAACTAAAGCTGGGTTAGTAGACGGCAATGCCGCAACGGACACCGACACTCTTACCTCACTCCTTGCCAATAAAGATGTTGTTTCGTCTATTGGTAGCGACGCAGTCACAACCCCAGATACTTTAAACCTTGGCGGTGCGGATACGCTTGCAGCAACTCTTCCAGACGCTAGTACGCTTATTGATACTGAGTTTGGTGACCTAAAAGGCGCGCAAGATAGAAACGCCGCAGACAACCAACTGCGGGATACAATTAAAACCAGCAGTAGCTTTAATGATGCGTATGCACTGGCACGTAAAGAACTCGGTGCAAATAAAACATTTGATTGGTTAAACCCCAAGACAGGCAAGGTAGAAAGCTTTAGCACCGCTACAAAAGAAGAGCGTCCAGATTTAAACATTACTGCCGCTGACAAAGCAATTGACGCTCTAAACGCATCTAACTTATCTACAACAACCAACGCATCCAGTACAGTTGCAGCACAAGGCGATACGGCTGCTAGAACACTTGCCACTGCGCCGGATCAAAACCCTGCGGAAACTAGACGTCTATCAGCGCTTAATAACTCTTTGGTATTGGGTAATGCTCCTGACCAATCGGCAGCGGAAACAGCAAAACTAGCTGCGCAGAACAGAACTGCCAAACTGTCGGCTGAAGAGTCTGATAGCGTTATTACATCGGTATTTAAAAACGTAACGGGTACATTATCCGCAGCCGCAGGTGAACAAGCATCCGCACTTGAGGGCGCACTTAAGGCTAGTGGGGCTATTGGCAAAAACAGCCTACTTGCGGGTATGGCAAACGGTTTGACTTCTTACGGAGCAAATAATGTTAGTACCAAAGCTCAAGAGCAAGAACAAGGGTTTGTAACTGAGATTGCTAAAGCTGGTAACACTGGCAACTGGAGGGAGGATGCTGTTGCTAAAATAAAAGTCCTACCTTCAGCCATTATTAACAACCCAATTGGTTTTGGTTACGCTGTAGTTAAAGAAGGTATCCAAGAAGTTATTCCAATTTTGACTGGCGTTACTGCGGCTAAGTGGGGCGGTAAATTTATAGGCTTTGCTGCCGACGCTATTGTTAACGGAGTTGAAGCTGGCGGCGCAGGGTACAACGGCACTGTGGCAAAAGCCGAAAAAGCCGGTATGAGTGAAGCAAATGCACATGCTGCGGGTCAAAAAGCGTTTGTTGCTTCCGCTACTGTAGCTGCTGTGCTTGGCCCTATTGTTGATGCTCCGTTTATTAAACGGGCCGCAGGTGACGTAGTTGAAAAAACAACTCTTAGTACAGTAGGTAAATCAGCGGCTAAAGAAATGCCGCTAGAGTATGTAGAAGAAGGCTCGGCTCAAGGTTTTGAAGACTATTTTGCTACCGGCAAGGTCAACGTAAATAACATTTTGACGGGTGCAACCGCTGGCGCTGCTGTTGCTGGACATACTGTAGCTTCTATTCAGTTGGGCGAAATGGCGCTGAGTAAGGTAGAACAAGCGGCTTCTTCTGAAATACTTACTTCCGTAGCTGGCGATAAAGCCGGTGAGTTGCAGACTCAAGTTGCAAGCACTCTTGCAAATACTAAAAACTTGTCAGACGCCGGTACGCAGATTGCAACTACGATGCAAGACGCAGGCATGAACGTTAACCAAGCTCAGTCGGTTGCCAATACTGTTGTGGCCGAGGCGGTTGTTCATAACCTTACAAAGACTAGCGGCGCAGATACTAAGTTTAGTGTTGATAATTTAAACGCGCCTGTTGGCTTTGATACAGACGGCAATGCAGTCACAGTCGGTGATGTGCTTGGTTCTAGCGTAACGGGTAAAGGCACGGACTTTAAAGTCCAACCAGATGTAGTTATTGGAACTGCGGGTGATGGTAAACCCTTAACAATTGGTGAGTTGACTGGTTTAAAGGCTAAAGATACCCCTATCACAACCGATGCAAAAGCAACTGCGGCTGCGGTGGACGCCAAATCAGATGTCGTTGCTGCCTTAGAAACTGCGGGGCTGTCTGAGACTAAAGCCGACACAGCTATTACAGCCGATCAAGCGCAACAAGTTATGGCTGATCTTGGGCTTAATGTTTCGAATGAGACGGCGCAATCGTTGGCAACTAAGATTGAAGGCGCTAGTAAAACGGATGTTGTTACTGCTCTGGAAACTGCGGGGTTGTCTGAAACTAAAGCCGACGCTCTTGCAGATGTACTCTCAACTACCAAACCTGCTGTAGATACCAAGTCTGACGCAGACACCAAGCTAGACACTAAGCAGGACGTAGACACTAAACCAGACACCAAGCTAGACACTAAGCAGGACGTAGACACTAAACCAGACGCTAAGCTAGACACTAAGCAGGACGTAGACACTAAACCAGACGCTAAGCTAGACACTAAGCAGGACGTAGACACTAAACCAGACGCTAAGCTAGACACTAAGCAGGACGTAGACACTAAGCCAGACGCTAAGCTAGACACTAAGCAGGACGTAGACACTAAGCCAGACGCTAAACTAGACACCAAGCCTGACGTAGATACTAAGCCAGACGCTAAACTAGACACCAAGCCTGACGTAGATACTAAGCCAGACGCTAAACTAGATACCAAGCCTGACGTAGACACTAAGCCAGACGCTAAACTAGATACCAAGCCTGACGTAGACACTAAGCCAGACGCTAAACTAGATACCAAGCCTGACACTAAGATAACTACCGACCTGCCCAATATTAAAGAGGCAGAAAAAGTTATTGACGACCTAGATGATGACGTAGTTGATAAAGTTACGACTCTGCTAGACGACCCAATTATTGATAAAATCATCAGTGATCCAACTAAGCAGCCGCCGCCTAAGCCGCCTAAGAATCCAAAGGTTCCAAGCAAGCAAACGGGTCTAACTTGGCCTCAAGCTACGGCAATGGCAGGTTCTTTTGGCGTACCTCAATTGGCCAACGTGTTCTACTACGGCAAAGACTTTGGGGCTAAAAAGCAGAAAGTTGGCAAATCGGGCAAGTTGGAGCAAGAAGAATACAAGGCGCTGAGCGTCACCAAAGCCGGTGCTGAAGGTGAAAAGATTGAGGAAGAAGCACTTGCTCAGAAGGGCAAAACCGGCGAAAATGACATTGAAGAATTGCTTAAAAAGATTGAAGGGTCAAGTGACAACGCTGCGACCCCTGAAGAAATTGAACAAATCGTAAGGCAAGGAGCCTAATATGGGTGATGAAATTGACTGGAGTGTAGGTGAAACTGGCTACGACTCTACTTCCCAAGGGGAACTTGATAACTACCTTTATGATAACTACCTTCAAAGCGGTGGCTATTATGCAAATGACGCAGTTGCCGACGACGGCACGACTGCTGGTATTAACGCTCAAATCGCAAACCAAAGCAATCCATTTAGCAGCTCAGATTTAGTCAAACTGTTTAAAGACTCACCCCTCCTTAAAACCTTGGGTGCTGCGGGCATGGGCAAGTTGGCCGACAAACTTTTTGATGTACAAAAAGGCCCGGGTGGATACAGAGGTGGTATTCCTACTTTGACTGCATATCGCCAACAGTACGCAGTGCCAACTACTGGAATACCAAGTACATACAAACCATCAGATACTGAGATCCGTGACTACGCCCTGCGCCCCGGTATTAACGATGCAATGGTAGCTAGGGGTATGAATCAATTTGGAGTCAGCCCAGAGCGCATGGCTGGCATTATGCAGTTGCCTGTTGACCAAGTTCAGTCTCGCTATCAAGCAGCTATGGGGCCAAACATGGTAGCTCGCCGACCCGGTTCTGGCGGTGTTACATACTTCAGCCCAATGCAGTATCTCAAAGCCGGTCAAACACCTGCGGGTATAACCCCTGCCGCTCCAGTAACTCCACCTGCTGAATCTGTTGCTGCGCCTGTGGAGTCTACAGGTTTGGCAGCGGGTGGTATTGCCAATTTAGGTGGCTACTCAGATGGTGGTCGACTACTTAAAGGCCCCGGTGATGGCGTGTCTGACAGCATCCCAGCCGTAATTGGCAGAAAGCAACCCGCTCGGTTAGCCGACGGTGAATTTGTTATTCCAGCACGTATTGTTTCTGAACTGGGCAATGGCTCAACAGAAGCTGGTGCGCGTAAACTATACGCAATGATGGACAGAATTAAGAAGGCTCGTGGCAAGGCCAAAAACATTGCCGCCGATACTAAATCAGACAAGCATTTACCCGCTTAAGGAACAACTATGGCTACTCCCTTACCAAATTCAGGAGGCACAGCAGCCTCGGCATTACCCGCTGCTGGTGGTACGTCGGAACAAACTCTGTCTAGTTACATAGGCCCGTATGTAACAAACATGCTTGGTCAAGCCCAAGCTATTGCCAACTCACCTTATCAAACCTATCAAGGCCCAATGACGGCTGGTGAGTCTGGCCTGCAAAGCAACGTGTTTAAAGGTTTGGGTAATCTTGCGTTTCCTACTCAATTAGGTCAAAGCTTTAGTTCTACTAGCGCATATCAACCGCCAACTATGAGTACTAATGCTTATACCCCCGGCGCTATTGGTACAGGCGCGGGTGCAGGTATTGCTGGATTAAACACTGGAACTACTGGCGCAACAGGTGCTGGTACTCCGGGTATTGCTTCTCAGTACATGAACCCGTACTTGCAGTCCGTGCTTAACCCACAGTTAGAAGAACTACGCAGGCAGTCACAGATTAATATGCAGCCCGGCTTAGCTAAGATGACTCAAGCTGGTGGTTATGGCGGCGGTCGTCAAGCCATTATGGAGTCTGAAGCTAACCGCAATTTGTTGCAAGAGCAGAACAAAGCAATCGGCCAAGGGTACGCAAGTGCGTACGACAAGGGTATGGGTCAATTTAATACTGAAGTGGGTCAAGCTAAAGACCTTACCAATATGATGGCCAATGCAGGTCAAGCCCAACGTGGTATTGAGCAAGAAGGTATTACTGCCGACTACAATGAGTTCTTGGCACAACGTGATTACCCAATGAAACAAACACAATACTTGCAATCTATGTTGCAAGGTCTGCCTATCTCTACTGTAACTAATACTCCATTGGGTAAATCCGGTATGGGTCAGCTAGCCGAGATTACTGGTAGTTTGCCTAGCGTTGAGCAAACGCTTAAAGATCTTGGTTTGATTCCTAAATAAAAGGTAGCAGTATGAACTTAATGGAAGTACAAAGCAGGCTGAATAAGCTGCCCCCTCTACCCGAGTCAATCCAGTATTTAACGGCGGCTGCACAGGGCGGTAACACCCAAGTGCCTCCGTTCATGGCGCTTGCTCGTATTAGCGAAATCAATAAAGAGATACAGTCGACGCAACAAGCGCAACCTCCTGCTGAACCTTTAAACGAAAGCCTACCTAAGCAAGCTCTGCAAAGCATGGGTATTGGTGCGTTGCAGCAAGGACAGCAACAACAAGGTATGCAGCAAATAGCCCAGCAAGTTGGAGCCGCGCAACGAGTAGTGCCTCCCGGTATTCCTCAACCTGTGCGCCAACAACAGCCAATGCCTCAACAGCAAATGCAGATGGCTCCACGTCCTATGCCGCAACAAGCACCTCAAGGTGCGCAACCCGTTCGTATGGCGGCAGGCGGTGGTTTAATGGGTGTTCCTGTTGACCCACGCATGTTTGAGTACGGCTCAGGCGGCATTGTTGCTTTTAGTGGTGAAGATGGTAATCAAGAAGTTGAAAGCGATGAAGGTTACGATGCTGCCGCAAGTATGAAAGAGCTAGCCCCCTACATTCAAGCCGCATTAAAGTCACAAACACGTCCTGTTAGCGCGCCATCAGATATTGAGAAAAAACTTCGTGAAGGCAAAGATTACGGTATAGATGAAGGCCCAATTGGTAAGGGTTACCTAGAAGGTCTTGCGTCTCTTAAAGAAGCCAGAAATGCCGAGCGTGCTAAACAGCAGGCTAATATTGACGAACGCAAAAAATTTATAGCGTCCAGAGCTTTACTTGACTACAGCGATGCTTCTCGTGGCCAAACAGGTATGGGCGGGATTGGCGCATTGGCCCGCAGTCGCATGAACGCTACTGAAAAGTTTATGGGTGAAGAAACTGGATTGCGTGAAGATGCAATTAAACAAGACTCGCTAATGAACGAAGCGCAATACAAAATGCAAGACTTACGTACTGCAAAGCTTAAAGGCGACGTTGCTGGTGAGTATAAAGCCCAAGCGGATTTGGCTAAGATTGCTAAAGATTTGAATGTGTCTGTAAATAATCTTATAGCTAGACTGTCTTCCGGCAACCTTGCTTTGTTAGGTAAAGAAGCTACAACCGAAGGTGGAATAGAACAAGCCAGAATTCGTGCTGCGGCTAAAGCCAATAGCACAGGCAAACCAAAAACACCAAGCAATGAAGCCGCAGGTGTAGCCGCTCTTGAAGCGGAATTAGCTGAAACACGCCCAGATTTGTCCCCTGCGCAACGTAAGGCAGAAGCAACTAGGCAGTACAGGCAATCAGCTGGCGCACCTGCTGTTTCTGCTCGTGAGTCTAGAGACATAAACGAAGCTTGGCGTAAAGAGAAGTACACTGTTCCTTATCTTGAAGCTAAGGATAAAGACGCATACGAGCGCGATTGGAGAGCTAAGTGGAAACGGGATAACCCAGATGCGCCTCCTGCCGCCGCTCCAGCACCTGCGGCTGCTAAACCCAAATCAGTGCTTCCACCGGGCTCTACACCGGGTAAATTTGTACCCGGAAAAGGTACAGAAATCTATAAAGATGGTAAGCTAATCGGCTACGGAAATTAAACAGGTAGCACATGGCACAAACTTTTACCTCCTTCACTCCGGTAGAAGAGGCGGAGGCCGCGCCGCCCGCTAAATTTACTTCGTTTACACCTTTAGAAGAAGCTGCTCCGGCTCTGGCTCCAACCCCCGCGCAACAATTAACGCCCCAACAGATGGAGCGTTATGTAAAACCTGCGCAGCCAACCCCAGTAGCACAAAAGCCCGCAGCCCAACCTTTCTTGCCACCACCCGCGCCTAAGCCAGAACCGGACAGAAGTTTTTCTCCGCTTGAGGAAGGTTCAAAAGCCATTGCTAGCGCGGCTACTGTTGGTCTTCCAAGTATGGTTGAGCAGTTAAAACTGGCTGGTAGTGCCGATGTTCTTGGTAACACTATTCAGCAAATGCAGTTGTTGGACAAGATTGATAAAGGAGAAATTAAATCCCCCAACGACTTGCCCCGTGACCCACGAGTACGCGCATACTTTGCTTCTGGCCCGGACGTGCGTGGCCAACTGCGTAAGTCAATTAATAAAGACTTGGCCAACAATAAAGAGTTTGTAAACACTTCGCTTAGCTTACTGTCTCAGTATCAACGCGAGAATCAACAGTACAAGCCACGACAAGATAAACTTTTAGAAGCTGAAAGCGCCGCTGATTTTGGCAATTGGTTAGCTAGCAAAATGGGCGCTGGTGCGGTGTACGCTGTACCTTCTATCCTTACCGCGTTAGTTACAAAGCAGCCGGGCTTGACCGCTTTTGGTACGGGCATGGGCTACTCCGAAGCAGTTAGCAACCGACTTGAGGCAATGGCTGCGGAACTTAAAACACTGCCGCCAGAGCAAAGAGCCGCTCGTGTAGCTCAAAGGCTACAAGAAACTGATGACGTTAACTTGGCTGTTGCTGTTTTTTCAGGCGCGTTAGACGTAGCGCTTGGCCCCGCCGCTAAAGTAGCTAAAGAAGGCATCAAAGGTTTTATTACAGCAGCGGGTAAAAAAGGTGCGCTCAAAGAAGTAGCTAAAGAATTCCCAAAAAACTTTGGGCAAGAGTTTGTAGCTGGCTTTGGTCAAGAAAGTGCGCAAGCTGCGGGTAAAGTTCAAACTGGTGAACGTGAAAAGTTTGCCACAATGCAAACCCTTAAAGAAGGTATTGAGTCTGGCGCAGCCGAGGGCGCTGGTTCTGTCGGCCCAACCGCTGCCATCGGCGCTATTAAAGTAGCCAGAACTCCGAGTGCTGCAAAGCCAGTAGAAGCCAAAGAAAAGATTGAACCTACGTTTGACACAGGGTTAGACCAAGAACAACCTGCGCCCCCTGTTGATAAACGCCAAGCACTTAAAGACGCCTTAGCCAAACGTAGAAAACCTGCGGCTGAGGAACAATCTGCGCCCCCTACGGTGGTATCGGAAGCTACTGTTACTGACGTACCGGTTACTAACTTTACTTCCTTCACGCCGGTTGCAACACCAGAACAAATTAAAGAAGCCGCCGCTATATTAGAGCGTCGTGGATTTGATCCTGATGATGCTTTAAGAATAGCAACTGCTAGACTTGGCGGAACACCAGAGGTTACACAGACAAATGCGCCTATTGAAGAGGGAGCGGAAGATGCTACAAAACCTATCAGTGAAGCAGGTGGAGAGAGCCCTGCGCTATCTGCACAATCAGCCGACGACGTTTCCACCACCACAGGAGTTAGAGAAGCTGAACGAGATGGAATGGTTTCTACTAGAGCGGATGTTACAGAGTCTACTGAAAGAGAAGGATCTAAACCCGTTGCAGTAACAGACGAAGAAGCGTACGCCAAGCGTACCAAAGACGATCCAACCGCTCCTGCCTATAGCGATACTGATGCTCGTATTAAACGTGTCGCCGACCGATATGAACAAGCGGGTGATAAAGATTTTGCTAACGCTATCCGCAATATACCTAACCAACGACGCCCCTCTTACGAAGAAACGGCAAAGTTAGAAAAAGCGCAAGACCAAGAATTCGCAGACAAAGCTAGAGAACAATCTCTTCAAACTAAAAAAGCAGATGCCCAAAGTACCGCCCGATCTAATGCGCGTACCGCTTTTGACCAAGTAAACGACCCTCAGTACGGGGGTAGTATTGATGCAGCAGTTGATGATTACCGCCAGAATGTTGTTGATACGCTACTAGAGCAAGGGTTAAAAAATGACCCAGACTTTGAAGCTCTACGTGATGCGGCAGAACGTGCATTCGATGATGAAGTTACTAAACTAAAAGGAGCCGACGTTGGCACTAAAACCACTGAAACCGTCAAAACAACGCAAGAAGGACAAACGGCATCAACAGCCGCAGGAGTAAGCAAAGGCAAACGTGGTCGGCCAAAGGCTGACATCACTGAAGAGCAACGCGCAGAAAAAGATAAAGCCCGTACTGAAGCCCGTGCTGATTACATGAAGGGCGAGCGTGCCCTACCCAAGTTGCAAGCCGATTTGGACAAAGCCAACGCACCTATTGACGAAACCAACATTGCCGACGATGAAGGTCTGAAGAACGCAGAAAACGATAAGCGTGCGGCTAAGCGCAATGCAATTAACGCAATGCTGGACTTAGAAGCTAAACACCGTGGCACTGCTTTAGGCAACCGTGTTAAAGCCGCACTTGCTGATCGCTCAAAGATTTCTCAAAAAGAATACGACGACGTAGTTGCTGGACGCAAGTACAAAGCGCAAGAACGTATAAACAAAAGCTCTGCAAGCAACGATGAAGTTGAAGCCGCAGATGAGGGCTTTAATAAAGCTAAGAACGCCGCTCAAGCACTGACTAGGGTTATTAAAACAGGGACTAACTTTCAAAAGTTCTTGGCCAAACGTCTCCGTAGCTTGGTAGCTGGCGTTAACTTTGTTGTGGTTGAAGAGACCGATCCGCTGCCAGAACAATTATCTCGCCATCAAGAGGCTTGGGGTAATGACAACTCCCGTGCTCGTGGCGTTTACTTTGAGAACACAGCTACCGGTGAGCGTACTATTTTTGTGCGCGGTGCTAGCGCAGGTAGCTTCCAAGGTATCAATAACACCACAGTACTACACGAAGCGCTTCATGCTGCGCTGCAACAAAAACTTGAGCTGGCCCTCCTCGCGGTTCAACGTGGATTCTCAGGAGATGCAAAGCTGGTACGTGCATACAACGATCTGATTGCGGTGATGAACAACGCTAAGGATGAGTACAACCGCTTAGCCAACTTGGGTGAGCTGCCCGCAGAAATGTACTACCTAAAGACCGTGTCGGGTGTATTTAGCAATCCGCATGAGTTTGTTTCCTATGGCATGACCGACCCCTTCTTCCAAAAGTTCCTGATGGGGGCTTATGGCTTTGAGGAAGAAACAGGTTTCTTTAACCGTTTTGTAGATGCGCTTCGTGAGATGCTCGGTATGGCTACTGACACCATAAATGCGCTGTCTGATTTAATTGTAGTTACCGACAAGCTTGTGTCTTCTAAGCTGACACCCACAATGAAAATGATTGCCAAAGCTGATAAAGCTAACGCAATACGTGAAGCCCGTGTCGGCAAAGTCTACGCACAGACTCCTAAGATGCCAGAGGAATCTACTGCGGTAATACAAGAAACACAAGCCGACATTGAAGAGCGAGTGCAGTATCACCTTGAGCAGATTCAAAAAAGCAGGGATGCGGAGGAAACGGCTAAGCAAGCTTCTTTGCTTTACGCTTTACGTGACCCTAAAAAGATTTTGCCAGCGCTTAATCGTCTGGTAAAGGCTATGGACAGGAAGCAGTTAAAGATTGTCTTAGCGCAGATGAATATTGATGTTTCCGCAAGTTGGGGTTCTTCTTATGTCCCTGAGTTAGCCAACACAAACGTGTTGATGCAAAAGATGGCGGGTTTGACCAATATATTGTTAGAAAGCGCCGCAGATATAAGCACTGATGCTATGCGCGTATTCTCTAAAAATCCCGGAGAAATGAGAAAAATTGAAACCGTGGCGCTTGCTGCAACGTTACAAAGAATTGATCCTGCCGACAAGAGTGCTACTCGCCGCAGTGTGACGTTGGATAATATGTTTAAAGGTTTGACTTCCGACGGTCAACGTGTGTATACAGAAATGCGCGATCACCTTAACGACATGACTGATTACTACATGTTATTGCTTGAGGAAAGTATTAACAGAGAAAACATCCCTGCTGACGGTAAAGCGCTCATCATGGCGCGAATCAAACAAATCTACGAAGCTAGTAAAAAAATTACGCCTTACTTTGCTTTGACTCGTGAAGGCCCGTATTGGCTGTCGGTTAAAAAAGGATTGGGTGGCGAACGTGAGTTTTGGATGCGCCCATCTTTAGCTGAACGAGATGCGTTAGCTGAACAATTTGTAGCAGACGGCATTCCTAAAGGTGACATTGTTACCGGCAACAACATTTCTGTTTTGCGCAACAATACTTACCAAAAGAGTGACTTGCTTAAGGATGTATTTACTGCAATCGACAATGTAAAAGACACCGACCCCAACGCTAAAGAAAATTTAAAAGATGCGGTGTACGAGTTGTACTTGCGCACAATGCCAGAGAACTCTTTCCGTGGGCAGTTTTCTGAACGACAAAACGTTACCGGCTTTAGCACTGACGTATTGCGTGGCTTTAACGAAACCGCAGTCAAAATGGCGGTGCAACTGTCAAGGCTAAAGTACGGCCCTCAACTGCGCCTTTCTATTTCTGCCGCAAGAGACTCGGCTAAAGGTAGAGATGAAGTTGAAGTATTTATTGACGACATGGAGCGTCGAGTTGTATCGGAGTTAAACCCAAGAGAGCGTGATGGGTTTGATACGTTTGCAACCATTATGAATAGGCTGTCGGCAGTTACTTATTTGTCTGCCCCGTCTACTGCGCTTATTCAGCCAATCAGCATTTTGCAGACCGGCGTTGTTATTTTGGGCGCACGGCACGGATTTGGGGCAGCCTTTACTGAAATTGGCAAAATGGCTAAGTTTTGGGATGAGTATGCCGTCACCAAAAAACGTCTTGATGGCACTACGGCATGGGTTATGCCGACCATTGAAAACTCAAAAGCACTTAATCTCAACGAAGAAGAAAAACGTGCTGTGCAGCAGATGCGTTTACGTGCGGTTACTGCGTCTACCTACGCAAGTGAGTTGTTTGAGTTCAATGTTAAGTCTACCGAAGAGGTAATGTCTAAGACAGAAAAAGCTAAAGTTGCGGCTGCGTCTGTAACTTTTGGCTTGCTTCATTCTGCCGACCGCATGGCGCGAGAGATTGTTTGGATTGCATCTTATCGCCTCAACCGGAAGACTAAAACCTTTGAAGAGGCTGTCGATCAAGCGGTTATTGATACCAACGAATCACAAGGTAACTTTTCCGAGTACGCTAAACCCGCAATAATGAAAGCCCCCGGCGGTAGACTTGCGTTGCAATTTATGACGTTTGCGCTAAACATCATGGTGCTGTTGATTCGCAACTTCTATCGCATGATAGCTGGGTTAAACGGCGAAGGGCGTGCTGAAGCGTTCAAGATTTTCTTTGGTGTGCTAAGCAGTACAACTTTGATTGCGGGCGTTACAGGCTTGCCTTTCTACGGCGTTGTTATGGCGTTGCTAAGCTTTGCGTGGGAAGACAAAGAGCGCCCACAGGAACTTAAAGATCTTAGCCGCGACGTATGGTTTACCGAAGTGTACTTACCAGAAATTCTTGGCGACGTAACTGTAGCTGGCTACAAACTCGGCGACCTTAGCGACTTGGTATCTAAAGGCGTGCTTAACAAACTAACGGGTCTTGACTTTTCTAGCCGCACGTCTTTAAGCAATATGTTCTTCCGTGATATTAAAGAAACTCAAAGCCCCCGCGAAGAAGTAATAGCACGAGCATTGGAGCGTGCGGGCCCCGCCGCAAACATGGTATTAAACTGGGCTGATGCTTATGACGCATTTCAACAAGGCGATACACAAAAGGGCATAGAAAAAATAGCGCCAGCTATTGCACGCAACATCATAGTCGCCAACAAGTACGCAAAAGAAGGCGCTAAGGACACCAAGGGTGCTGTGCTTGCAAAACCCGAAGCGTTTGACAACTGGGACTACTACGGTCAAGCAATTGGTTTTAGGTCGGCTCCGTTAGCTAACGCGCAGGCAGTTAACTTTAAACTGACGGCAATTGAAAAGCGTATTGAAAACGAACGCACTGATCTGCTAAACAACCTTGATCGCGCTTACAGAAACAAAGACATAAAAGAGTACGCTAAGATTAACAAGGATATTAACGAACGCTTTAACCGGATGTACCCTTCTAAGCGTATTGAAGAGATTGAGAAGTCACTTGAGACCCGTGCGGAAGCCAGAGGCAAATCGTGGCGTGGTGTTGAGATAACTGAACAAAATGCGCCGTTTGCTTATGAAGCCGGTAAAGCATCCCGCAAAGCTCTTAGAGAAAAAGAAGAAGAGGGGATTAGACGCATTGAGCTTAGAGGGTTAGCTAACAAATAAAAAAACCCCCGGGGATTAGCCGGGGGTACAAGGAGGGCAACCAAAATAAACCGTCGGCAACTGCTTCCCGACAACTAAAGTTTAGCCTAAAGCCTCCACACTCGCAAACCTTTTATGCCGTCTTCTATGACTACTTTCGTAAGTAGATCCATCTTTAGTCGGCGGGCCACTCGGTCAAGTTCCGCTTTAGCTTTCGCTGTATCAATGCAGGGTACAAAAAATGAGTACCCCTTGCGGAACTTAGCCCAGTTAACCTCATAGTGAACTGTCTCGATTTTCATCGGGTGTATCTATGTGAATAAAATCAGACCGAGACGCATCAAACATCAGGGCACGCACTGCGGGGGACACAACCTTCATGCCCTTAGCCATACGCTTGTTGACTGCTTCTTTAAATACATTAGCCTCTTTTAACTCTTTAAGTAAATCTTTGTAGTTAATCTGACGCTGGACGCAAAAGTCTTTAAACGATTTGGCCGCAATCCATAACAATTTAGTATCCGGCTCGTAGCGTATAAGCAGTTCACCCTTTGGCTCCATAGTCGGCATAGGAATCATGTTGCTCCGTGCGTCATTCTCGCCATTCACAACCAAAGCGTGGTTCATGTTGCCGTTGATAAACTCACCAAGCGTAGAGGCAGGGTTGCTGATTGGGGGTTTAATGTCCTCACGCATCTCGCCGAGCATGCCTTTAAGCCAGTCGTACACGGCCTTCATGTCGTAGTCGTGCAGTTGCAAGTTCTTAGCGATTAGGCCACCGGCAATGTTACAGGCGGCTACGGCTGACCAAAAACGCTCACGCTGTGTGAACTTAACTTCTTTGTCAAGCTTAGCCTGAATCTTGCGCACTAGGTCTTTGGCATCTTCCAAGTTGTTAACAAGCCACTGGGCGTAAATCTCACCGGCAAACCCATAGTTCTCCCGCAGTTGGTGGTCAAACATTTGCTTGCCGACTTGCACGTCAATCAGGTTGTTAGGCTTGATCTCATACTCAAGTAGACGCATAGACTCACCATCGGGGGAATCTTTTGCCGCACCAAGCTTTTGGTAGAAGCTAGCGTTTGAGGACGTTAAGGTCATCCCGTTCCAGCTAGTTAAGTTAACCCGCTCCTCGTTGACTGAGCCACGCATCTTGTTTTTGCCTCGACCCTGAGAGATGCTATACGACAGGTCAGAGAACTCCATAGGGCTGGTGTTCGTAATCTCGTCGATTGTGTTGGGCAGGTTGTTCATCACACCAAGCCTGTGCATCTTTGCGTTAAACGTATCCTTCCAGATCGAGGCGTTCTTAACGGGGTGACCCCATACACTGTTGCACATAAACAAGGCAGTCGACTTACCCGAGCCTGAGCTACTGTGAATCAAGTTGATGATTGCACCAGACATACCTGTAAATTTCAACAGTGGTGAACCAAAGGCCGTCAGTGCCGCAAAAGCATGGGGCTCAAGGCCGGGCTTTGCATACATGTTGAAGACTTCTTTCCACTTCTCAAAGTCACCGTGTTCGTTAAGGTGCTCGGCTACCGCCTTGGTAATGTGTGAGGGCGGGCTGTAATACACGCCGTCCTTTGTAATCTCTCTGTCGCCAAGAATGAACTTGCTGTCGTTATCGACCCAACCAAACTGTGTTCTCATAATATCTGCCTTCCGCATAACTTGTAAATTTTTAACCGCTGTAATCACATATACGCACATGAGGTCGACTTGCTTACTAAACAAGCCCACACCCTTAGACGCTAGTGCTTCCCGCAGTTTGTCTTTTGATGAAAGTACTCCGAGTGGGATTGCAAACTCTTTCATGCCGTCCCTTGGTAGGTGCAATCGGAATAGCAATGTCTCCCCAATATCGGGGTCTGTTAGCCGCTTGATGATGTATAGATCGTGCTCATACACAAGGTCTGGTTCTGCTTCGTCAGTTGCGGGTCTGCGGTAGATGCCGCCGTTCTTACCCCTGAAGAATGGGAATGGATACTCAGGTATGCGTACTGTCTCAACCTCACCGTCTTCGGCTTTGATTACAACATCGTAATCTTCGTCTTCGGCTTCCTCAATCTCTACACCAAGCATGATTGGTGATTTGATCTTGCCCTTGTGTTTACACCCTTCACAACCTGTGGGGTTCTGCTTCTCAAAGGTAGCGCAATGATGCGGCCCGCCCGTGCGTTGCAGGTCATCAACTTTGTACTCGGTCTTAAACCGGTCGTAGTCGGGATGCTCCGCAGACATTTTGTGTATTGCGGAATCTCGGTCGATGCAAAAAGTTGCAATCGAAAGCGCTGAGCGCCATAAGTTGTAGTCGAGTGTGGCTTGATTCTCGTAGCAGTGCATCAGTTGGTTGCAACCTTCGCCCTGCGCTGATTTCAGCATTATTGTTTTAAACCGCTTCACCTTATTCTGCATCACCGATTCCATCAAAGGACTCATGGTGCGCGGTATAAAGTCTGGCCGCTCGTCTTCCGGTTCTGCATCCGGTGCGCCGAGTAGCTCTTTCACTTGTGCGTAGGTCATACGCTGAGTGACTTCGTTAAGAACCGTTACTTCTACCGGTTCAGCTTTAAAGTTGTATGTGCCGGGGACACGCAGTACTCTGGATGCTTCAAATACAGCAGGGTCAACAATGAATCCTTGTTCTACGCACAACTCACGAAGGCGGTTTGCAAGGGGTTCCCAATCTGTGCGAGTTATGGTCTCTTCTAGCAACCAGTATGCGTGGATGCCGTAGCCTGAACTAACTAAAATCGGTTGTGGTAACCCTACGTTTTTACAGAACTTCTTAAACTCGGCAAGACCTGTGGCTTGGTCAATGTAACCTTTGATAACTCCCTTTTCATCGGGTACAGCCTTCGTGGGGCCGCAATCAATATCCATCCACAGTGCGCGAACATAGGCAACGTTTTCATGTGTGCGGTTATTGAGCGGGCCGAACTTGGCACAACCAAAAAACACATCGAACTTGTTACTTACTAGCGTCTCAATCTGCTCATTTACTTCTGCTCTTGTATCGTAAAACTTCTGATCTGGATACTTCCCTAGCCCAAACACACAGTACCGACCCTCTGTGGGTAGTACGGCATCTAGCAGGTCAAAGTGGGACATTTATTTATTTCAGTTGATGGTGGGCTTTAAGGTGGAGTATGTAATCGCTAATCGCTTGATCGTAGGAATGAAAGGGGACTGAGTCCCCCTTAAACCAATTGTAGATAGTCATTCGGGTTACCCCAAAGTCATCTGCAATCTTGCTAACGCTTATGTTTTCGCGGATACATACACGACCCAAGGCCACACCCAGAGACTTGACGCTTGCTTTTTTATTTGCGTGCACCAAGCTCTGGCTATAACCATAGGTCATGCGTTACTCCTCGTCACTCCAAGCCTTCACCACGGAATCCAAATCCTTCTTGGTCACAGGTGCAGGCGCAGTCTTAGCGGGGCGCTTGATTGGCTCGTCGATTGGATCAACTTTAGCGGGGGCTTCTGCTTTGGGGGCGGGTGCTTCCAACTTAGCAGGCTTACCCGACATGTCTGCTTGGTATGGTGTCATAACGACCATCTTCAGCACTTCAGGGGTGTTAGCCACTTTGCTAGTCACAGCGTACTGCGTCTTGTTAATGTACTTAGTCGGCGTAAACAACACAGACTGGTTGTCATTGTCTTCGTTAAAACTAATTTGCGTTATAACGTAGTCCAAGCTCTTGCCGTTGTTAGACAAATACTTAGAGTAGTTTTCAAACGTGTGCGTGTTATCGCCTACGCTCTCACCAAACAAAGACTTGGATGCCAAGTTCATTTGGTAGACTGAACCTTCAAGTGATGTACCGAAGTCTTCTTCCAACACAAGCGCAATGCGGCGTGAATAGCGGCAAGCCTTAGAGTTACCTTGGCCTGAGCCTTTGATATTCTGACCGCAACTATCGCAACGATCTGCTTGTGGGTTAGCTGAGCCTGCATCGGGTGCACGCCCATCATTAGAGAAGCAATCAGGTGCAGTCGGCTCAGCATCAGGGCTCCACTGTTTAGCGTAGAAGATACGGCCAACAGCAGGGGATGCGTTAACGATGACGGCATTCACGTTGCCTTTGACCTTGCCCATCTCTTCGCCGCCGACTGTCTTACGGAAGATGCCATTCTTAGGCACAATGCGTTTGACTCCGGTACGACCAGCGAGTTGTCGTGTAAGGTCGCTAACTCCTGCGGTTTGCAAGAATTCGGGGAGGTCTTCGTTGAGGATTGTAATGTTACTCATTTTCAGCTTTCTTTAGAACGTCTAACTACCACGGTGTATTCACTTTCGACATTTAGCCCCTTGGGGTAAAGGTCTGGATTCTCAGCGAGAAAGTCTTTCATGTTTGTTTGATGAAGTCTTTTCTCTAACAGGCCAAATGCTCCGGTCTCTTCAATGAAACCGTAGATTGAATCCCAATCGTTTGTCCAATACCGTGACTTAATTGAACGCATGATCGTGCCATGTGGGGTGCGAATGCTGTCGGCATTCATGTCTTTGCATACGTCGAGCATCTCTTGTGCTAACACTTTCATCTGCTCTTCGAGGTCTTGATCTTCGGCTTCAAACACTTTCTTGTTTGCCGCCCGCTTGTCGCGTATCTTGATATAGATTGAGGTCAATCTGTCCAAGTCTACGGAGGTGACTTTGTCTTCAACTTCTTCCATCTGATTCTCCTTATAAAACTCTAATGTAACACAACATTTGACATTGTCAAGAGGCGTCTATAAATTCTTCTCTGTACAAATCAATTATTTTGTTATGGTTCGCTACGTTGTTACGCAACAAAGCATATAAACGCTTCTCCGTTGGGCTTCCGTGTATGTGTACGATAGTCATTGGATTGCGTTGGCCGGGTCTGTCGATGCGTGCGTTTGCTTGCAGATACGTTTCGACACTAGAGGTGGGAGCGTACCAAATAACAGTGTTAGCCGCAGTCAGTGTTAACCCGTGTGATGCCGCTTGCGGTTGGATGACAAGCACTTTAGGGTTATCCCGTGTCTGAAATTCTTTGACAATCTCTGCGCGTCTGTTAGCAGACACAGCCCCGTTAATGACATCGCATGTAATGCCGTTCTTAATTAAGTATTTGGTTAACAACTCAATCGTGTGCGTGAACGGAACAAATACGAGCACCTTGTGGCTTGACTCATCAATCACTTCTTTGATTACCTTAAGGCGGTCAGTTACATCAAACTCAATCACTTCTTTAGTGTCTGAATACACTGCACCGCCTGAGATTTGCAAGAGCTTGTTGAGCTTTACTGCGGCGTTGATAGCTGTAATCTCTTCTCCTGCTGCCTCAATTAACATCTGCTTCTTGAGTATGTTGTAGTATTTCATCTGCTGTGGCGAAAGTGGAGCCTCTCTGTCAACAGCGGTAACCTCGGGCAAGTCAAGGCAGTCGGCTTTCTCAAACCGGATAGCAGGCTGAAGTATTTTGTGTACAGTTGCTTCCGCAGTGGGCTTAGGTATCCAACGATAGTCACTGATCTTGTGCATGACTGTGTCGCGGAACTGACCAAAGAAAGGTGACACACCTTGGGGGTTCACAAGCTTTGCCAATCCGTAAGCATCCACAGGCGACTGAGCCGCTGGCGTACCCGTCAACATCCACAGACCCTTAACCACTTTGGTAATGTCCCGCATGGTTCTCCATCTGTCGGTCTGTGCGTTCTTGTACGCAGACGCTTCATCAATCACGATGAGATCAAACCCACCCGCCATGATTTCTTTCTTGACGATCTCAACCCCATCAAAGTTAATGATGACAAACTCGGCAAGTCCGTTAATGATTTCTTTACGCTTCTCTCTTCCGCCGTGAGCTACAGCTACTGTGCGATGCAGAGCAAACTTAAACAGATCTTCTTGCCATGCGGCCTTCATCACCGACAATGGGCAAACAATAAGCACTCGGCTAATGACTCCAACTTTCATCAAATAATCCACCGCCCAAATCACTGATGCGGTCTTGCCTGTACCCTGCTCGTTAAAGCAAAAGCTCTTGCGGTTGCCGATTAAAAACTCGGAGGTGGTCTTCTGATGATCGAACGGGGTGAAGCCGTGTGGTCGCGGCCAGTCATACTCTGATAGTTTCATTTTTTCTTACGTTCCTTGGTGCTTGTCTCAGTCACCAACTTGTGCTGTGAGTTACGCTTGAACGAGCGGTTGGCCGTTGGGGACTGCACCTTCGTGCCATCCTTGTTAGCGCCACCCTTGCTCAGCGCCTTAACGTGGGCAATGTCTTTGCCTTCCCTAGAATCGGCTGTGCCATCCTTGTTCTTATCAGGGTTCTTTTTGTCGTACTCATTACGGGCACGCTGACGCTCCATCCGGTCAGGCAACTCACCACGAGCAACTTGCTGTTGGTATTCTTTTTTATAGGGACGGGGTTTGTTTACGTAAGGCATTTTGTTTAACTCTTTCTTGATATACGGCTTCGTTAATAGCCCATTCACGTTCGCTACGGCCGCTACGTGATAGAACTTTTTCACCCGTGAGGGATACCAAACTTTGCTTAAGCAACTCAGGCAGTCGGCGAGCTACGGCATTCCCATCTTCACGGCCATTCATATTCGCTACCTTAGCAATACCATCTTTACCTAGCGGGCCATGGTCTAGCAAGGCGTGTAGTATCTGATAGTAATGGGCATGGGCGAACTCCCCTACTTTATCTGCCGCCTCGTGACTTGTCGAGGGGTCTGTGTTACGTGCGCGTACATAATCATCTGACATAGTTCATCCTTTGTTGTATTCACATTGCTTTACTGAACACCACTTGCAGAGTGGCCCTGTTTTGGGGTTCCAAACCCCGCTCATGAATGCGCCTTCAAGTCGCTCAATATCGGGCAACACTTTCTGCACATACACTGACTTCATCTTGGCATCATGGTCGGCCTTGACGAATTCCTTACTGACTACGAACATAAGCGCAGACTTGACCCGCTCGATCTCGGGGTACTTGGCAAACAGGGCGGCGGCGATCAGGTCAAGCTGACCCATATCAGCGTAGCGTGCGTTCTTACTTGTCTTGTAGTCAACCGAGTAGGCTAGCTTCTTCTCGCGGTCTAAGATAACCAAGTCGGCAATCCCATGCCACCACACGCCTTCGGCTGAGAACTCACAAGGCTCTAAGTCTTTGGTTAACCCTAGTTTTACCTCGCAATGCTTCTCCCCGGGGATGGCGTTTAGTCTATCTAGAGAAGATTTAATGTACGCAAACTTCTCAGGTATTGGCTTGCTATCTCGAATGTATTCCTCGGCAACGGTGTGCATCTCTTTGCCGTACAACGTAGCGGTTGTATCCCCCTCGATTACATCCTTGGCAACCTTGGTGTGATAGTACTTCTTAGGGCACTGCTGAAAGGTCTTAAGACTGCTGAATGACCAAATGAGTTGTTTCATAAATTAACTTTCTTGCTCAGGAGGGAAACGCTTTTCATAGTATTCTTTGCGGTCGTTGTAGCTCCATCGCTCCCATGAGTAATGAATCTCGGGGAACCGCTTGTGCCAATACTTCCACAGTACACGTACTCCATTTTCAACAAGCCCCATAGCTTTGTCCGTATCCTGATTCGCAGTTAAGCGGTAAGTCCTTCGCCCACTTGGGGCGCATACGCATACACATCTCTACGTACTCCTGCGCAGTCTTAGCCTCGGCTTTCGGCGCTATACAAGCAATCGCATCATGCACAGTCATCACAACCTTGTACTTCTTTGCAATCATTAGCATCTGCTCACCGATCACGATACGAGCTAGGGCTTGGCATACGTTCTCAATTACCTTGCCGCCATAGATTCGGTTGGGGATAGTGGCTTTGCCTCGCTTGGTGTCGTAGACCAATTCGTTACGCAGTCCGTCTTCGGCGGTAACCATACGCAAGTTGGGATAACGTAACCATAACTCGTTGGGTAAAAGGATGCCGTCTCTACCGCAGACAAGTAGCACTCCGTTTCTACCTAATTCTGTAGCACTACCACGCAACATGGCTTCAAGGGCTAGGCCCGCTTTCTTCCAAAGCGCAGTAATTTTCGGATACGTTGTGCGGTACGTGTCGATAATCCGTGTCGCTTCGCCCAATGTAATCTCCACGTTAAAGTTCTTGAGTTGCGCTTGAAACTTTGCCGCCCCCATCCCGTACCCACAACCAAGGATAGTGGTCTTACCCACAAATCTCTCATCCTTTGTAATTTCTGACATGTCCTTGCCATAGATAGCAGATGCCATGATTTTGTATACATCCTCGCCACGATCAAATGCCTCCACTAAGTCGTCTTGTTCCGCAAGCCATGCTAGCGTACGGGCTTCAATCTGTGATGAGTCTGAGTCGATCATCACGTATCCTGTTGGCGCAAAAATGGCGTGTTTCAGGGGGGAGTTGCGCGGAATGTTTTGTAGGTTGAGCTTGTCATCACCACCCCACCGCCCTGTGTGAGCCGCATAATATCGCAAGGGAACTGGCATAAGACCACGTTTGGCAATGCCAATAAACCTTTCGGTTCGCGTCTCCTCGATGGTTGACTTCGTGCCAAGGCGTGCGGCTACTAGGGCTTGTACTGCGGGATTCTTATGCTCAAGCAATGCTTTGAACTCTTCATCAGTTTTAGAGAAGGCGTAAGTCTCTTTGCCTGTGGTTAGGCTAATCTTCATTGGCGGTAAAGCACCGGCGGCTTGCAACATAATCGCAAACTTTTGGTTGCTCATCAAGTCGCCCTTTTCGTAAGCGCCTAACGCCATCGCCTTTAAATCCTGTACTGAATCTAAGTGGTCACCGAGTACTTGCAAGTCCAGCGCCAAAGACGGTTCTGTGAACATGCGTATGGTTAAGTCAATTAAGCGCAGCTCTATCTGCGGAAAGCCTTTGCTCATATTGCCAAACAACTGCCATGTCAGGGCTACATCGTTCATGCAGTATTCCCCATACCTTGCTAACTGCTCGGGGGGAAAGTCGACCCGTCTCAGACCAAGGGCGTTCTCAACCTCTGTACCCTTCTCGCCTATGCCGTAGTACTGCGCTAGCACCTTGAGACTGCCCCCTACGTTAGTGCCATGCAAGGCTCTGCCCATGGAGAGTGTGTCCAACCAACCCTTTGGTTTAATGTTGAAGTGCCAACTCAGGATTGCCCCATCAAATATGGCATTGTGTGCTAGCGCCAGTGAATTGCCCCAATCGAATTGCTTGAGGTACTCGGCAGTCTGAACCATCGTTCCGCTGAACCATTCTGGCTCTCCGTCATCTACCTGCACTGATACCCCTACGACATGGAACTGTGGGTCACGGATGTACTCTTCGGTAGTCTGCTTGGCAAACCCAATCTCGCGTGAGTAGAACGTCTCAAAGTCAACTGTGATGATGTTCATTTGCCGCCTCTTAACACATGCTTAAGTAAGAGTTCCAACTCTTGCATATTGTCTTCGTTGACTACAATAGCCAACCCGCCTGACGCAATAATTTGTTTGATGTTTTTGTCTTGTAGTGCGGTGGTCTTACCCTTACCGGCTTTAGCTTCAATAGCCAAGAACCTACCACGCACGCAACAGAGAAAGTCGGGGACGCCACTGCTTCCGTATCCAGTGCCGATAGGCATGGCGTAGTAGACGTCGTAGATTTTGAGGATTACCTTGATCTTTGCTTTGACCTTGGCTTCAGGTGTCGTTGCCATCTAATACTCCAGTTGTTTATGGAGTCAATATAGCACACCGCTTGACTTTGTCAATAGTACAGACGTAAAAAAGCCGCCCGTAGGCGGCTAGGAATTACCCTAACATTGTTAGGTTGGTTTTACTTCAGCGTGCTGATCTCACGAGTTAGATACCACTGAGCTTTGCGCAAGTCTTCGAGCTTGTTGCCTTTGTAGTCGGCACGAGTCAGATACTTAATCACGTTGCCGATGTTGTAGTTCAGCTTCTTCGCCTCGATGAAGTCGATGGTCTCGATTCCACCTACTTTGTAATGGGCAGGGTGCTCTACTGCATCAAACATTTCGATCTGCATAGGTGTGTTGGATGTAGTAATGGACACAGTTTTCCAATCGGCTATTGTCTCATCCATTATCTGCTTGTGCTTTGCCATTGCTTCTTTGGCTTTGGGCGTATCCATTAGTTCTCTTAGCGTAAGCGTCTCGCGCTTCTTCTTTACTACCTTGGCTTTCTTCTTTGCGTTCCACAGCACTGTGTATACGTACTGAAGTCCAACACCGACAGCGTTTGCCACCTCTTGTGGTTTGGCTTTGGGGTTAGAGGCTACGTAGTTACGCACTTGTGCGGCTTTGGTTACTTTTTTGATTGTCATGGTTTATTTCCTGTTTGGTTGTTAACGTACTCGGTAAGAACTTCTCTCATCTTGGCTTGCTTTGACATTCGATGGTTGGTGTCGAAATAATCCATCACCTCCTTTGGCAGTCGCAAGCTCGTGCAAGCTAAGGCGGGTTTCTTACCAAGCCCCCGCCCCTTGCGTTTCTTCTCTACTTTCAAATACTCAATTCCTGTGGTCAAAATGTTGCCTCCTCATAATCCTGTTGTGGCTTCTTTGGTTTGGGGAATCGCTTCGGGTCTAGTCGTGTGAACGGCCACCACGCCATTAGCTCTTCTTGAGTCAGCGCCTTGTTTGGCAAGGGCTTCGTAGTATCCTTTTGGGTACTTTGCTTTTTGCTTAACATGTTTTCTTAGCCATTCGGCTCCTCCTAATTCTATAAACATAAGCCACTCAATATCAGACATTCGCATGTTGCGACCCTTAAGTGGCTCGGGCGGTTTTGGTCTTGGCATTACTTCAATGCCCCTGCTATCTTTTGTAGCTTTCCGTTCTTCTCTAGCTCGGCTAGCGTAGTCATAGCCGTAGCCGCTCTTTCAAGTAGCTCTACATACCTTGTTAGGTTGTTAAAGTCTGCTTGCTTCTGCACCTTCAGTAACCCCTGCGCTAAATCGTCTGCTGATTTGCGAACATCACCTGATGCTTTCTTTGCTGATACTTGCAACTGCGTTGATATTTCAACCAAGTCGCTGTAACTTTTCTTGAACATCTTGGTTGCATCGTCTGCAATTTTGGTTGCGGTTTCATAATCTGTTGACATATCCTTGGCTCTCCTTGTTAAATTTGTTCCTGTGTCTAGCGTTAGTTCACTTGCGGCAAACTTTGTAATTGTTGAAACTCTAAACCCTAACCCTTTGCTATCAATCACATCGGGTTGGAGTATTGCAGTGCCTGCGTATGGTCGGCTCATCGTTTCATTCCCCGTACAAATACAGCAAAGGATGCTGACGTATCCCCAAAGGCTTTCATCTTGTCAAACTCCTGTGCTACTTCTTCTAGCGTGTTGTTGCGTATCTTCTCGTAGACCTCGTTCACTTGCTTCGTGCTAACGTAGTCTTGAATGTCATCGTCATCGTTCATACATCCTCCAATTTCTTTTGTTTAGCATCCATACAATCCTTGCAAATAAATTTGTGTAACCCCGCAGTTATTCGGAGAAACCCACCATTAGGGCTTTTGTCTTTTTGGCATTTCCAACACATTTTCCATTTTTGGCTCATGCGTTTTTCGTTTCTTTTCTGTCCTTTGAGAGCCGCAATGTTGCCCGCAAGAACATTTCCAAATCCAGTGCCTCTCATACATCCTCCAATACTTCAAAAATTACTTTCTTAATCCTGCCGTATGCGTCTGCCTTGGTATACGGAGCGGCAAGTATTATGTCTATCTCACACAGTGCATCGTAGTACTGCGTACCCTTCAGTGCGTGTTCTAGTTTGTACTCGTCTTCGGGGTACGCAAACTCAAGTACGGCTTTCATAAGCGGCTCCATTGGTTAAGCGAATAAGCAGTCGTGCCTTTCGCCATGTCCTACGTACATCGGTTTGGGAGGAGTTAATCCACTTAAACTTTGGGTGGTCGTAACCCCGCAAGGGGATTACTTTTGATTGGTATTTCATTTCATCTTTCATCTGAATTCTCCTAACATTGTTAGCCTGTTTATCATGCCAGTTCCCTGACCGCGCTGAGTAAAACAAATACCTCAGTAGTGGCTCGGCAACCAACGCCTTCTATCATCTGCTCAGGCTCTACTAGCTTGAGCATCCCCAACTTACCTCTCATATCAAGTGGGAGCGTATTATCATCGTAAAGTTGTACTTCGTCACCTGTTTTAACTACGTACTTTCCATTAGATAGTAAGACTAGGCTCGTGCCTTTATCAGTTTTAAACTTAGCTTCTATGTCAGTAACAGTTAGCATCTCAGCTTCCGCCTCTCGTAGCTTAGCTAGTTGGTGGGCTTGCCCATTCACTATTGCATACTTCTTGAAGTCCTCGGGGTTCTGTATAAACGCGAACGCTTTCATGAGCGGTACTAGACTATGCAAGACACTCTGATGATCTCCACGCTTGCGACTTGTTTGTCTACTGATAGTGCTAGTGGCTTCTCTAAGTGCTTCATTCACACGCTCGCCTACACTCTTGTTACTGAATGTTTTCTTGATAGCGGCTAGGGCTTTCTTAGCATCCTTAGTGCGATACGCGCCTATACGCTCACGCTCGTTTCTGATCGCATTGCTAGTGATAGAGAACACATGCCCACCCTGATCGTAGCGATAGTCTCGGTCGATCTTGCCGATCTCTTCTCCATCTTTGAATACTGCGAACTTAGAAACTGTGATCCGTGGGCGATTGTTTGCGGTCTCACTTGTTTTTGTTTGCCCTTCGTTAAGGTTTCCATAATACTCATTTACCTTAAACTCCCATGATGGGTTCTCGGTGATGACCTTCCACATGATCTCGTGCAGGGGTTTCTCCACTACGAAATCAAAGTCGGTCTTACGCCTACCATTCAATAGCTTCTCGCTAATGGTGACGTTACTCAATGTCATTGCTGTGCTTGCATCCATGATCTACTCCTTACCATTCAAACTTTTTAATGATTGCATCTACCTTAGCCTTGACCTCGGTGCGGTGATGCTCGTCTTCCTTGATTGCTTCTATGTTAGTACCTAACATTGTTAGCTCTAGTTCCTTGCGTGCTTCCTCCAACTTGGGGTCGTTGGTGATGTTCATCTTAGTAAGCAATGAGCAAAGCTCTAGCGGGTTGCTCACCAGTGTGTCGTGGTAACGCTTCTTACCACCCGATGTGTCGTCGAGCTTCTTAGACATGCCTACTAGCATTTCATGTAACCGCTCCCATGGCTCACGCATAGCGTCAGCTAGCTTGTTGTCTTGTTGTGCGCTGAACTCTGCTTGCATCTCGGCTAAGTCATTCGCAGGTATATCTAAGCGAAAGTCACCCGCCTCCGGTACAGGCTTGACTGTTCTACGAAACCCAAACTTCAGCTTCACTTCCTCAAGCTCGGGATAGTCCTCGGCTCTGTACATCTTGCCTAGGTGCGTAGGTGCATCCTTCACTAGCTCAGGGTATGCGTGAAAGAATGAGCCACACATGGCATTGAACGTCTGCTCGTATGCGTTCATGGTCTGCTTGTATTCCATAAACAATGCAGTCGGCAACATACGCTCGCCCTTGTCTGCCCATGGTAGCGTTCGCTGATTGTGATAGAGACGAACCTTGGCGGCAAAGTTCTCGATCTCCTTACGCAAGTTAGTACCTGCGAATAGGTTCTTGTGGACACGCGCTGCGTCTACGACTGCTGATGCGTCAGTATTCACTTGCGCTGTTGTATCGCGGTCTAGCTTTGATGCAGGCCACACGCTGATGTTCAATTCCACTAACACTGCTGATGCACTAATACTCATTTCATTTCTCCTGTGGTTTACCGGCTAATCTAGCCATTTGATATTTACTGTCGCCTATGATTTGCATACTGAAGTTGGCTTCGTTCGGGTACACATGGTAGGTGTACGTCTCAGTCATGCCCAACTCTTTGCGCTTGTCCTCACTCCAATACTTCTCTTCGTATATCTCTGCGCTTTCTAAAACTTCCACTAACTGCATGGCTTTCTCTTTGGGCATGATGTACTTCTTGTATCCAATATCTACTATTACCATACTGCCTCCCTTAATCCATAATGTGAATCGTTCTACCATTGTCAGAAACCGCATCGTTGCCTCCTGTGATTACCCACATAGTCGGTGCAGTCCATTCGCTACCCCAGTTCGGTACATAGCCATCGGTCAACACGATGATGCACTCGGGCTTGATAGCCTCGTCACGTAAGTATTGAGATACGCAACTAGGGTCAGTGCCCCCGCCACCCTTGGGTTTGGTCGAGCTAACAATGTTAGATACTTCCGCACCCTCATACTTCTCATGCCCCGCTACATCACCATCCCAATAGATCAAGTCCACCATCTCGGGGTTGACTTCCTCAGCCACGCCTTTCACCTCGGCTAAGAATTCGTCAAGCTCACGCCCACCGATGGAGCCCGATGTATCTATGGCTACTACGATGTGTCCAACCTTCTCACCGATCATGCTCGGCATATACGTACCGGCAGACAAGTATCTGCGGTTGACTCTGCGCCATGACGATGTGTCCTTGTTGTGGCATGTAGCTTTCACATACTCACGTAGTTCCTCGCGCCAGTTGATCTTGGGTTGCAAGTGTTCATCAATCTCACGCCCGATACCACCCGCACCTTTGCCATGTGCCTTCTCATGTGCCATGACACCCTGACGAATAGCTTGGTCGATCTCACGCTCAAGGGTTTTCTTCTCCTCCTCGCTCATCTCTCTCGCACCATCCCAATCATGGTCATCGAACCCACCACCCCCATCGCTCTCTTCGAGTAGGTCGAACACTTGCTTGGAGTTCATGCCCTTGAACTGTGGGTCGTACAGTCCCATGCGCTGACCTTTCATAATCCCATCCTTGTACTTAGGCATGGAGATCACATCCTCGTTAGGGTCGAGTTCATGAAGCATCAGGTTAATAACGTAGTCACAAGCACTGTTGGCACGGCTATGATTCTCGTCATTGAGTTTCTTCCATGTAGTCAAGTGTCTGTACATCTTGTGTGACACCTCATGCGCCACGACAAATGCCAGTTCTTTATCGGTCAGCATCCCCACAAACTTACGCCCATACTTCTCATCCCTACCATTGGTAGATGCAGTGGGTATGTCATCCACTACGCTAGTACGGCCAACCATCATCACACCTTGGAGTAAGGCGAACTTAGGATTACGCATGAGCGTGATCTTGGCTTTCTGCAATTTACGTTCTTCTAACATTGTTAGGTTCCTTCTATATGTCGTTGTTTGTTAATCATGTCGGCAAATAACTTCGCCTCTTCAAACGTGTCATGCACTGATATAACCCTTTGGGTTTCCCTAAATGCACTTGGGTAATCCTTAGCGTCAACCAATTCATACTTGCCTGTGTAGTAGAGTTGAGCAGGCGACCCAAACTTTGGGTGATGCTTGTGTCTATCTACTGTCGTTTGCCTACGCACAAATGCGTTACCAATCTTAGAGAAGGTCATGGTTCTTAGCGACCCAATCAGCGAACGCCTTGCAACTGAACGCAATGCTCTGTTTGCTTGGTGTCTTGGCAATGTTGATAGCGAACACCGCTTGCCACTCGGCATCGAATCGTTGCAAGTACTCCATGAATGGGGCAATGGTTGTCTTGTCTACCCGAGCGATAGCACCGAATACCACAATGGCACAAGCACCCGCTGACGTAGGTATTGCCGTTGTCTTGGGATGCGTGATCGTTGACTCCCATGTCGGCAACTGATCTGAGAACTCAATGTATGCTTGCATATCCCGAGCCGCTGACTCACCCACCGCACCTGACAAAGCCGCAATCACAGTCTCAGGGTCGTTATCTTTGCGAGACCTAACAATGTTAGACGCTGTCTCGAGCGAGCGTGGTGATACGAAAGCCTTCTGAGAGTTCTTAGGGTTGTAGATGTAGGGGTTGTCGCCTTGCCCTGCGTCTGTGTAGCTAGCCATTGCATGAGGGAAACGATTCACCCACGCAATCACCTCGGGCTCGATACCCTTACCGATAGCCCACTCAATCCACTGCTCGGCATCGGGTTTGCTGATCGTTACGGGAACCAATCGGTTACGGCTATGCGCTTTCAGGTTATCACCCACGCCGTCTGTTGAAAGGTTACCAGTAAGAAAGACAATGGTAGTGTTCGGGTCAAGTGGTAGATCTCCAAGCCGAGGATTTGCCTTCTCTAGCATAGGGTGAAGCATGTTCTTCACGGGCTCTGCACCCTTGGTGAACTCATCGAGCATGATGACCACAGGTTTGCCGGTATGAATACCAAAGCGTGCATTAGGGTAATACCTAGTAGTCTTAGTTTCGTGGTCGATCACAGGCATGGCAATGTCGCCCAAGTCCATGTTCGGCACGTCTATGTATGCGTACTCGTAGCCCAAGCCGTTAGCAATACTCTCCAATAGGGAAGACTTGCCGATACCCGGCTCACCTTGTAGGAGAAAGCGCGTAGTAGGATTGGTGCGAATCAGGTTCGCGGCTTGTTTGAGGGTAATTGATTTACCGAATTTGATCTCTGACATATCTAACCTTTCTGATGTGCCTAACATTGTTAGGCGATTTCTGATTTACTCTGCATTTTTGACGTAGTTCTCCCACGTCAGCTTATATTATACCACATTGTTATGGTAAAGTCAAGTCCTTTCGTCATGGGTGTGACTAAAGAATTACTAACCTTTCGTTGGCTCCTTGTGCCCGATCAATCTCTTCTTGCGATGGCATCTTCGTTATGTACGACTCGTACTTGTCGTTGGGCAACTGATTCGGCTTGAGTGGTCGCTTCTCGATCATCTCATCGCTGTGCCACTGCAACATGATCTTGTCCAGCATCCGCTCGACTGCGCTTACTGGAATATCCACATCCATGTCATGCCCCACCAGTGGGTTGCGGTGCGTATACGGCATGGACAGGGCTAACAATGTTAGGGTCATGCGGTAATAGTTGTCGACCTTGCCCTCCTCAGCCTGATCGTTGCTGATCGCTGCAAAGAAACTCTTGCACTGCTTAGAGTATGCGTACCACAGGGTCTCCTCTGGGTTTGTATTGTGTACTAGCCCCAAGCATCTGTAACCTTGCGGCTTGAACTCCATGAGCTTCACAGATTCGAGTGCGGGTTGCCACACTTGCTCGGTTCTCCCTTGGTTCCTCCCGCCTTGCCACACCCCCCGCTCTTTGTACTCGTAGCCAATGCAGTCGGCAATCTCCATCATGGATACCCGCAGTTCGTTGGTGTCCATGTTCTTGCGCAGTTGGAGGAAACCACCAAAGTACTTCATGAACTCTGAGTACTGCGACCTAACAATGTTAGATGCCTTGCGGTTAACGTAGTGTGAGTAAACCACCTCCTTCTCGAACACACTCAGGCACTCACCCTCGCAACTCAGGGTAAGCGAGCCGTTCTGTTTAAGCACATGGCGTTCACCATCAAGGATAATGCCCACCTTCTTGCGGTCTAGCCAAGCGGGTACATTTAGCACCCGCCCGATCATCCCTGACTCCATCAGTCCCATGTACCTAGGCGTGATGATGATCTTGTTGTCAGGCGTGAACGTCAGCAGTGGGTATCGGTAACTAACCAACTCGATGTTCCCATTCTCACCCTCTCGGATTGAATAGATGTCAATGTCCTCACGCCTACCTAGTGGGATGCAAGGGGTCGGGTCGCCTGATCTGCCGTATCTTTCGGTCTCGGGTGTGCGACCTCTGATCGGCTTGGTTTTCTGTAAACGTAACTTTGCATCTGCGTGGCTACGGACAATCGGCAAGTAATAGGTTGAGGCATGGAGCCCCGTCTGTCTTTCTTTCATGATTACTCCATTAGTTCTGATTGCGCACGCAGGCGCAGGGCTTTCACATTCTTCAGCGTGGGGTACTTCAGGCAGAAGCGTTCCCTTGCGGTGCTTATATCTTTAGCCTCGGCAACCTCAGTCACCCAATAGCCAAAGCGGTTACTCCATCCTGTCATTACGTATTTAGCTAACATTGTTATCCTCCTTCATTAAATCGTAGTACATTCGTATCTGTTTCTTTGTACCCTGCGCTAGTAGCACCATTTTGTATGTCTTGTTAGGCACGTTCAGTTGACTCTCAACTACGCATTGGTATCGGTAGTCCCTCTCGTTAAACATAACAATAATGTCGTAACTAGGCAGTCGGCAAAGGTAGTAGGTCTCATCTAACATTGTTATCCTCCCAATCTTTACATAAACAATCATCCTCTTCACCTGTTTTGTAGGCGGGGCAACTCCTCATGTGCTCGCGGTACACTTTAGTCGTGCCAACATATATGTAGTCGTCAACCATCTGAGCATGGTTGTGCAACTGTTTTGTTACGTTTATGTATAGCTTGCTAGCCAATACCAACTGCTCTTGCGTAGTTTCAGGGTTGTTTATCAACTCAAGCATGGTGTTCTCCATGAGTTTGGTACTCTTACAGATACCTTCCCATTTGCGCATGAGCATGCCGGTCTTGGGTTTGTTGATTCCAAACAACCAACCTGTCGGTTTAATTTCACTTGCTTTCATCAGGGTCTCCAATAAAGTAGGTCAAGTGCAAGCACTATGCAAGCACACAGAATAACAACTCGCTCTAGCTTTTCCCATTTAGATAACATTGTTAGCCTCCGCTAAAGTAATCAGTTTGTCGTACTGTTTCCATGCCGCGCACACAGGGCACAGGGGTTCAAAGTCAGGGCAACGCTCGCCCCAATAGAACTCGACTGCCTCGGCAAGCGCATTGTTTAAGTGATCTTTGTACTCGGTGACCTCTAGGTCGTATAAGTGTTTACCCATATCAGCCCCTCAGTTCTTTTTGGTTGGTTTGCTTGAGCGTTACTCTTGCGCTGGCAGGTGTAACAAGTTGGTAGTTGCCTTTGCCGTATTCTTGGACTACGCACCAACTCATGCGTTCTTCTCGGGCGGCTTCTTCACCGCAGAATAGGCAGACTCGGTAGCCTAGTGACCACCGCTCGCTGTGTATATCGTCACCGCAGTTGCGGCACTCTTTCCAATCATTCATACATCTAACCTTTCTAATTGACCTAACAATGTTAGGGTGCTTCTAATTGGGCGGGATTGCCCGTATCTGCCGAGCAAGCTCGTCAGTAGATGGTTTTCTCCCATCTAACTTATATTATACCACAAAGTTATGTCAAAGTCAAGTTCTTTAGTCTTGGGTGTGACGAAAGTTACGAAGTGAGCAGGGTGCTTAAAAAGTAGGCAGTGTTATGAAAGCAATCGGGGGTGCGTTATGGAAATAGTGGAAATGTAACGAAAATTTAGGTAAACGTAACGTGAAACGTAACACGGGGTTCTCCTCTGTAAATGAGGTTTTTTTAATGTAATGTTATAATGTTATGTGTTTTTTAAGAAAGGGTATGTGGTCTCCAAAATTATTATTTGCGCAATACGTTTTGCACTTCTGAGCAACGTCACTGCCTCAAAACTTTTGTAACTCGTACCCCTTTCCGAAAAACGCGTAACATTATAACTTTCTAGGTTTCATGCGGGTTGCGGGGCGTTACGCACGTAACATTAGCCCGTAACATTAGAAAAAACATAACATTGTTAGGTCGTTGGCTATCGCCTACCTGAGAACTGGTATAGAAAGAGCTACCCTCAAATACCTAATGTTACAGATCGACCTCATTGGCTACCGCCTACCTGAGAACTGGCATAGAAAGACCTCGATCAGAAAAAACCTAACATTGTTAGGTCAAGACGAAAAAAAGCCCCGACTAGCGGGGCTTGGGCGAAAGGCTTTGTAATTCAGTACCTAACAACTGAGAGGGTTCTGTCAGTCCCTCCGAACCGAATGGATAGCTAACGCATGGTTTTCTCCAGTTTGACCTAACATTGTTAGGTAAGGGTTTCCCCTTACCTTGGTTTACCCTTAGTCTTGAATTGTGGCTAAGTCAATACCCATTGCCATGAGTGCCGATGCAATATGCGTTTGGCAATCACGTTCTTTGTCGCTGAGTGAATCAGCGTTCTTTGTGGCTTTGTATAACGTGGTCAGTTCTTCAACCAAACGCAAGGTCAGCGAACGATTTTGCCTTGCACCTACTGACGCATCGGTTGAGCCATCGGTTTTCTCTGGCGTGCCCTCGATGTGCTCTTGTGCATACTTGCGAACCCGAGCCCAAACTGTTGAGGGATTTGTGTGCTCTGCTTCGTTCAATGCTTTGAATAATGCTTTTTTCTCCGCATGCACTTGCTTTGCATCTTCACCCTTGTCATTGTGCTCAACAAGATACCATTCAACCGGTAACACATCGCAAAGCTTGTGGGCATAGTCACGCTCAGCGCCGTAGGCACGCTTGACCGCATCCGCAACACCCTGACGCAAAGCTTCGAGGGACAATGTAGAAACTTGAGTAACTGTAGTCATGATAATCTAACCTTCTAATGAAACCCAGTAAACAGACTGGGCAACTGAGGCAAACTGTTTTTGTTTGCTTGAGTATATTATACCACAAAAAAAGGGCAAAATCAAATATAGCGTGAACAATAATTAGGGAATTGATGTAACAATGTTAGATCATTTTAAAAAGTCAAAAGGTCAAAGGGTACAGGGGACGGGGACACCAAACAGCCCAAGAGGAATCCTAGAAATACCATACACACTGTGGAGCTCAAACGATCTTCATTTTTAAAATTCCACCCTCCCCCTTTTTGGGGGAAGTTCGGGAACACCCCCCGGGTCTAAATAAAAACCCTAATCACAAAAAATTTTTGCAAAAAATTAGAAACGATGTTACATTTCAGCCTTCATTACTCATTGGTGCGCTTACCCGGTGATTAAACTAGAACCTACTGCGGAACATCCTGTTCCTTTTGACGTATCCGAAGAGTCCCCAAAGACTCAAAAGGATGCTATTGCCATCGCTGCAAATACTGCTGACTTCATTAAAGAACTCGGCGGTGGGCTAGACTTTAACGAGAAAGACGGTAAGCAAGTCGTTGATCTGGTTACCAAAGCAGCCAAGACACCCAAGCACATCAAGTCACCCGGCCAAGCTGCGGCTGCCCTAGCAATACTAAAGAAGTACGACTTTCAGGCTATTGCCGATGCACAGCAGGCACGGAACCTGATTACAAACAAGCTAATTGAACTAGCAGATTGCGGTGACCTGAAGATTGAGATCAAGGCTCTTGAGCTACTCGGCAAGCATTCGGATATTGGCATCTTTACTGAACGCAGTGAGATTACTGTGCACCACACAACATCCCAGTCTCTTGAGAATTCAATCAAAGAACGGATCAAACGCCTGCTGCACAGCGACGTGATAGACATAACACCACTCGACGACCTAGATGCCCAGCTAGGAATCCCGGATTACCAGCAATCGGATAACTCTGCATTTGAAACGGATCTGGATACTGAAGAACCCATAGACTCGGACACCCGGGAAGACGTACCTAAAGATGAGTGAAGCATCAATCTCGCTAAAAGACTTGGAAGGGCTTGTTGATACCGGCAAGCTTACGGATACTGACCTGCGTGTGCTAGAGAAGCAGCTAATACATCTGGAAAAGCTCAAAGCTCGTGAGTTATCTCAGGAGAAGTTCATTCAGTTTACAGCCCGAGTCTGGCCAACCTTCATTTCGGGTAAACATCACAAGCGGATGGCCGAAGCTTTTGAAAGGGTAGCCCGTGGAGAATGCAAACGCCTCATTATTAATATGCCTCCTCGCCACACTAAGTCAGAGTTTGCCTCTTACTTACTACCTGCTTGGTTTTTGGGCAAGTTTCCCCACAAAAAAGTCATTCAAAGCTCAAATACAGGCGAATTAGCGGTCGGTTTTGGTCGAAAAGTGCGAAATTTGGTGGATTCTGAGGTCTATAGCGAGATATTTCCTGATTTGCACCTGCAAGCTGACTCAAAAGCGGCTGGAAGATGGAACACCAGCAAGGGTGGTGACTATTTTGCGATTGGTGTGGGTGGTACGGTGACCGGTAAGGGCGCTGACCTGCTCATTATTGACGATCCACACTCAGAACAAGAGGCTGCACAAGCAGCAAGTAGCCCAGAGATCTACGATAAGGTGTATGAGTGGTACACATCTGGCCCTAGGCAGCGTTTACAGCCGGGCGGGTCAATTGTTATTGTGATGACACGCTGGGCACAGCGCGATTTGACCGGCCAAGTGCTTAAAAACGCCGCTTTAAGGGGCGAAAACGACTGGGAAGTGATCGAATTTCCGGCTATTTTACCCTCTGGAAACCCACTTTGGCCTGAGTTTTGGAGCAAAGAAGAGCTCGAAGCACTGCACGAAGAACTGCCAAATGCTAAGTGGCAAGCCCAGTATCAGCAAAATCCCGTTGGAAATGAGTCGGCAATTATTAAGCGCGACTGGTGGAAGATATGGCCGCACGAAAGAGCGCCCAAGTGTGACTATGTTTTGCAGACATGGGACACGGCGTTTGAGAAAACACAACGGGCTGACTATTCAGCAGGCACAACTTGGGGCATCTTTAACTGCGAAGAAGATGATATGCGCCCAAACATCATATTACTCAACACCTACCGCAAGCGTGTGGAGTGGGTGGACTTGAAGAAAGATGTGTTTAGAGAGTACAACGAGTGGGAGCCAGACGGCATGTTGATTGAGAAGAAGGCTACGGGTGGCCCACTCATTTACGAATTGCGTGCCATGGGTATACCTGTGCAGGAGTTCACACCGGGTAAAGGGCAAGACAAAATTGCCCGCTTGAACGCAGTATCGGACATAATCGCTTCTGGGAAAGTGTGGGTTCCCGATACTCGTTGGGCTGAAGAATTGGTTGATGAGATTGGGGCGTTCCCGTCAGGCGAGCATGATGACTTGGTTGACGCGACAACACTTGCTTTAATGCGCTTTAGGCAAGGTGGATTCCTCCGACTTCCTAGTGATGAACTAGACGAAGTTAGATTGTTTAAATCGGGCAGACGCGCGGCGTACTACTAAGGATTAATATGGCTACAAGTTCAATGGAAAAAAGTTTATATGCAGCGCCTCTTGGTATAGAAGAAGAGCTAGGTGGCATATCTGACATTGAGATTGAGATTGAGAACCCAGAGGGTGTTCGCATTGGCATGGATGGCCTAGAGATAGAAATCGAACCCGGCATAGAAGGCGAAGAAGAAAAGTTTGACTCTAACCTTGCTGACTTCATGAGCGACAGCGAGTTGCAAAGCATTGCTGAAGACATCATGGGTGACGTAGACGGAGACATCAATTCCCGCAAAGACTGGGTTGAGATGTTTGTCAAAGGACTAGATGTTCTGGGGATGAAGTATGAAGAGCGTACTGAACCGTGGCTCGGTGCTTGCGGTGTTTTCTCAACGGTACTTACAGAAGCTGCTGTACGGTTCCAGAGCGAGACTATCATTGAAACGTTCCCTGCTGCGGGCCCGGTCAAAACCGAGATCATCGGCGCAATTGATAAACTTAAAGAGCAGGCGGCGGAGCGTGTCAGAGAAGACATGAACTACCAGCTTACTGAGGTAATGTCTGAGTATCGCCCTGAGCATGAGCGCATGTTGTTTAACTTAGGTCTGGCTGGCTCGGCGTTTAAGAAAGTTTACTACGACCCAGCGCTTGGTCGTCAGACTTCGGTGTTTATTCCTGCTGAAGACATCATCATTCCTTACGGCTCCTCTGGCGCACGTACAGCAGAGCGCGTGTCTCACATCATGCGCAAGACAAAGAACGATGTAAAGAAGTTGCAAGTTGCAGGCTTCTACCGTGAGATTGAGTTGGGTGAGCCTGCTCAAGTACACACAGACGTTGAGAAGAAAAAAGCCGATGAACAAGGCTACAGCTTGACGGACGACGACCGCTATCAGATTTATGAAATCCAGATTGACTACAACTTACCCGGCTATGAAGATGAAGATGAGATTGCTCTTCCGTACATTATCTCTATTGATAAAGGCACAAACAAAATCCTCTCTATCTACCGCAACTGGGAAGAGGAAGACGATCTCAAAATTAAGCGCCAGCATTTTGTCCAGTACGATTACATACCCGGCTTTGGTGCTTATGGCTTTGGCTTCATACACCTTATTGGTGGCTATGCCCGGGCCGGTACATCTCTTATTAGGCAACTCATTGATGCTGGCACACTAAGCAACTTGCCCGGTGGCTTGAAGACACGCGGCTTGCGAATCAAAGACGACGATACCCCAATCTCTCCGGGTGAGTTCCGCGATATGGATGTGCCTTCTGGTTCAATCCGTGACAACATCATGGCTCTGCCATACAAAGAACCATCACAGGTTTTGGCGGGTCTCTTAGATAAGATCACGGAAGAAGGTCGCCGACTGGGTTCTGTTGCTGACATGAAAGTCAGTGATATGAGTGCTAACGCACCAGTAGGTACGACACTGGCTATTCTTGAGCGTCAGTTAAAGACTATGTCTGCTGTACAGGCTCGTGTGCACTACTCGATGAAGCAAGAGTTTAAGCTCTTGAAGAACATCATCCGTGACTACGCGCCTAGCGAGTATGAGTATGACCCAGTCAGCGGTGACCGCATGGCCAAGCAGTCTGACTACGATGCAGTTGATGTCATTCCAGTAAGTGATCCTAACAGCGCGACGATGGCTCAGCGCATCATGCAGTACCAAGCTGTTATTCAGTTGGCGCAGCAGGCTCCGCAGATCTATGACTTACCGCAGTTGCACCGTCAGATGATTGAAGTGTTGGGCATCAAAAACGCTGACAAGCTCGTGCCCACAGAGGACGACGAGAAGCCGAAAGATCCAATCAGCGAGAACATGGGCTTCCTCAAAGGCGAGCCAACGAGAGCGTTTATCTATCAAGATCAAGACGCGCACATCGCTGTACATACGACGTTCATGAAAGACCCGATGATTGCGGCAACGATGGGTCAGAACCCCATGGCTCAGCAGATGATGGCAGCCATCCAAGCGCACATTGCAGAACACTTAGCGTTCTCATACCGCCGCAAGATTGAAGAGCAGATGGGCGTGCCGCTCCCACCACCCGGAGAGCAGTTGCCAGAGCAGGTGGAGGTGCAGTTGTCTCAGTTGGTTGCGCAAGCATCCACTCAGCTTCTCAATGCAAACATGGCTCAGCAGCAACAACAGCAAGCCCAGCAGATGCAGCAAGACCCGCTGGTGCAGATGCAGCAAGCAGAACTCCAGATCAAGGCGCAAGATGCCAAGACCAAAGAACTCAAAGTTCGCGGTGACTTGCAGCTTAAAGCCGAGGAGCTATCACTCAAAGCACGCGAGAGCGCAGCCAAGACAGGTGAAGATCCGAACATGGCGGCGATGCGGATGCAGCAAGAAATCATGCAGGCGCAGGAGTTACACGCCCTAGAAGTTGCAAATCAGCAACAACAGCAACAAGTTCAGGCGCAGCAAGCGCAACAGCAAATTGGGCAGAACGATCAGCGACACAAGATGGAGATGTTGCAGAAGATGATGCAGGCAAAACAGCAAGCCCAACAACCGCCCAGTGAAGGATAAATATGGACAGAAGAATCCTAGATTTGCTCTCCTCTAAACTTGAAGAGCATCGTAAGAGTCAAGCTGAAGTTTTGTGTGATGGTAGCGCTAAATCCTACGATCACTACAAAGAACTGTGCGGTTTTATCCGAGGTCTCCAGACTGCGCAGTATGAAATAGGTGACCTCGTGCGTAAACTTAAGGACTCTGAAGATGACTGAATTTGATGTTAGTGCGGTAGATTTATCGGCGGTACTCAATGTATCCGCTGAAGAAAAAGCCAAACAAGTGCCTGATCCAGCGACGTACCATATTTTGTGTATGTTGCCCAAGGCCGAAGAGGAGTTTAGCGAGACTGGGATTTTAAAGTCTGCTACTGCTATGTATCACGAGGAGCTTTTATCCCCCGTGTTGTTTGTGGCAAAAATTGGCCCAGATGCGTTTGCAGATAAAGCCCGATTCCCCTCTGGCCCATCCTGTAAAGTTGGTGACTTTGTGTTAGTGCGTCCTAACACGGGAACCCGCATGAAGATTCACGGTACAGAATGGAGACTCATTAATGATGACTCTATTCAAGCGGTTGTACAAGACCCCCGTGGCATTCAACGTCCAACTTAAGGAGTAGATCATGGCCAAAGACGAAGAATATAAATTCCCCGACGAAAAAGAAGTCAAAGCCGACAGTGAAGAAAAAGTCGAGTACGAGATTGAAGGCGAGACGGAAGTCGAGGTAGTAGACGACACTCCCGAGCAAGACCGTGGGCGTAGCCGCATGGAAGAGCCCCCCAAGGATTTTGCCGAGGACGAACTGACTAAGTACGATGAAGGCGTGCGTAAGCGCATCCAGCATTTTACGAAGGGCTATCACGAAGAACGCCGTGCTAAAGAATCAGCAGAGCGGGAGCGAGAAGAAGCCCTGCGTATTGCTCAAGCCGTGGTTGAGGAGAACAAAAAGCTTAAAGGCTCTTTGAATACCAACCAGCAAGCGCTGCTAGAACAGGCCAAACGAGTAGTTAGTAACGAGGTCGAAAAGGCCAAGGCCAGATACAAAGAAGCCTATGAAGCAGGTGACTCAGACGCTGTTGTAGATGCTCAGGAAGCATTGATTGCCGCTAAATCTAAGATGGAGCGCGTGAACAATTTTAAGCCTGCCCCTTTACAACAACAAAAATCTGAGGTACAAATACCACAACAAGTTACAAAACAGCCGCCCGTAGACCAAAAAGCTATAGCGTGGCAATCAGAAAATAAATGGTTTGGTTCTGATGATGAGATGACTAGCTTTGCACTTGGACTCCACACCAAGCTAGTTAAATCTGGAGTTGATCCTCAGTCCAACGAATATTACGAGAAGTTAAATTCTCGAGTTAGACAAGTTTTCCCAGATCAGTTTGAGTCTGAGAGACCGGTGAATGCGCCAACTTCGCCGAAAAGATCAAACGTTGCACCTGCAACCCGTAGCACAGCGCCTAAAAAGATCGTGCTTACGCAGACACAGGTGAATATCGCCAAGCGGCTTGGAGTTCCTTTGGATCTCTATGCTCGTAAGGTTGCGGAAGAACAGTTAAGGAAATAAAATGGAAAAGTCAACACGTTTAGCACGAGAACTTGATACACGCGAAAAGACGGAGCGCCCAAAACATTGGATGCCCCCTCAACTTCTGCCTGACCCTACTCCGGAAGCAGGCTATGCGTATCGCTGGATCAGGATCGCATCGTTAGGTAAAGACGACGCCACTAATATTTCTGGAAAGTTACGCGAAGGCTGGGAACCTGTAAAGGCTTCTGACCACCCTGAGATTCGTATGTTTGGCTCTAGCGGTAACGCAAGGTTCCCAGACAGCGTTGAAGTGGGCGGTTTGTTGCTTTGCAAAACACCTGTGGAATTTACTGAACAGCGCAATTCGTACTATCGCAATCAAGCGGAAGCACAAATGCAGTCAGTAGACAACACCTACATGCGCGAGAATGATCCGAGGATGCCTATGTTTAAAGAACGTAAGTCCACGGTCACTTTCGGAAAAGGTACTTAAATTTTTTAGGAGTCTTAAATGGCACTAACTGCTGCACCCTATGGGCTACGTCCCATAAATCGTATCGACGGCATGCCCTATGCTGGCGCTACGAGTCAGTTCTTAATCGACCCTGCTGGCGAAGGTACTAACTTGTTTTATGGACAAGTTGTTATCATCGGCGCTGACGGTTATATTGCTCTGTCTACCGCTACCGGCGCAGACATCACTACCAATAACCTTGGTGGCGCTAACGTAGGTGCAATCGGCGTTTTCGTCGGCTGCTCTTACATCAACGCACAAGGTCAACAGATTTACGGCCAGTACTATCCCTCCGGCACAACCGGCGTGGTAACTGCATACGTAATTACTGACCCGTTTGTTACTTTCCAAGCTCAGCTTGACGGTTCTGCCGCTCAATCCGCTTTGGGCACTAACACTTTCTTTGCCGCTGTACAGAGCACTAGCACTGGTTCAACCCAGACTGGTAACTCAACCAGCGCTTTGGAGTCTACTGTGGTTACTACTGCTGCGGCCTTCCGAATTGTGGGCTTTGCTTCCACTCCCGGCGATGCGTATACTGATGTGTTGGTTAAATTCAACCCCAGTGCCCATTCGTTCTTAAACAACGTTGGCCTGTAAGGAGTAAATCATGGCAATTTCACGCGCACAACTGCTCAAAGAATTACTCCCCGGCTTGAACGCATTGTTCGGTCTTGAGTACGCTAAATACGGCGAAGAGCACAAAGAAATCTACGAAACAGAGTCATCTGAGCGTAGCTTTGAAGAAGAGACAAAGCTGTCTGGCTTTGCTGCTGCACCTGTCAAAAACGAGGGTTCTGCCATCGCTTATGACAATGCACAGGAAGCTTTCACTGCACGTTACACTCACGAAACCATTGCGATGGGCTTTGCCATCACAGAGGAAGCTGTGGAAGATAACTTGTACGACAGCCTGTCTTCACGTTATACCAAGGCTTTGGCCCGTGGTATGGCATACACCAAGCAAGTTAAGGCCGCTTACGTCCTGAACAACGCTTTCACTGGTGGCCCTACTTATGGCGACGGCGTGGTGCTTTGCTCTACTGCTCACCCCTTGGTTTCTGGTGGTACTAACAGTAACACTCCATCTACCGCTTCTGACTTGAATGAAACATCGTTGGAAAACGCCGTTATTCAGATCGCTGCTTGGACAGATGAGCGTAGCTTGTTGATCGCCGCTAAGCCTAAGAAGTTGGTGATTCCACCTGCTCTGCAATTCGTTGCTACTCGTCTGCTTGAGACCGAACTTCGCGTTTCTACTGCTGACAACGACATCAACGCTTTGAAGAACAATGGTTCTATCCCTGACGGCTATTGCGTTAACCACTACTTGACAGATACCAATGCTTGGTTCCTGTTGACAGACGTGCCTAACGGTTTGAAGCACTTTATCCGTACCCCTATGTCTACAGGCATGGACGGTGACTTTGACACAGGTAACGTCCGTTACAAAGCCCGTGAGCGTTATAGCTTCGGCGTGTCAGACCCACTGGGTATCTTCGGTTCACCCGGAGCTTAATATTTCTTAGGAAATATTTGAAGGGGGGCCTTGTGCCCCCTTTTCTTTTGTTGTATATTGTATTTAACCCGGGCTTATCCGGTGTTCTGACAGTCCCGGCTGACGACATGCAGACAGAACACCCCAACTTGCATGTAAGGAATTATCATGGCACGCACTACGTTTCAAGGCCCAGTTCGTTCATTGGGCGGCATCTATCAACAAGGCCCAGCGTCTGTCGTTGAAATCACAACAAGCACCACATTAAGCCCCGAAGCTCACGGCGGTCGCATCATTTCTGTTGGCGGTTCTTTAGCAGCAGCAGTCACTTTGACTTTGCCAGCAATCAATGTTTCAACTAACTCTACAACGTCTGGCCCCGGTCAAGACCCAAGCACAGTTAACAACGAAGGCGTTGTTTACACAATCTGGGTTCCTACTACCATCTCTACTAGCTCGTTAAAGATTGGTACAACTTCCGGCTCTAGCGATTTGTATGTTGGCGCTGTAATGTCTATTGACTCAGACACGTCTGGCGCTGTGGTTGCCTTCTCTGCTAACGGTTCTTCCAATGATTTCATCAACTTGAACGGTACAACTACCGGCGGTGTTGCTGGCACATGGATTCAAATTGTGGCAATTGCTGCTGACAAGTACATGGTGACTGGAAACGTTATTGGTTCCGGCACTGTTGCTACACCATTCGCAGATTCCTAATCAACCCAAGGGGCTTCGGCCCCTTTTTTAAAGGAGATTGATTATGATGCAAACGGACGTTAAATCAGGCCACCTTAACAACTCAGGTTTTGTTGTTTTGGGGCGCAATAGGCTTAAAGCTGTGTCTATGGTGGGTACGGCTACGGCTGGAACACTTGACATTTTTGACACCACTACAGCACCTGTTTCAGCTACATACGAACGGGCAGGTACTCTTATCACTGTTACCAAGAGCACACACGGATTGGTCACTGGGAATGTAGTTGGACTTACGTTTGCAACAGCAAGCGGATCATCTGGCACAAACGGTAACTACACAATTACACGCACTGGCGCAAACACATTCACAGTTACAGACATTAACTCTGGAACTATTGCTGCCGGAACAAATGCGGCATACGCATCTTTGTGGCTTGCTAGTTACGACACTGGTGCGTCTGACTTGTTTGGTAATTTTGCTTTAATTCCCGGAGAGGGTATTTTGGCAAGAAATGGTATCTATTTGAGCATGAGTAACTTACTTTCTGCGAACATTTACTATGGCTAAGTCACCAGCATGGCAGAGGAAAGAAGGCAAATCCGAGAAGGGCGGCTTGAACGCCAAGGGTCGGGCCTCCGCGAAAGCGCAAGGTATGAACTTGAAACCTCCCCAGCCGGAAGGCGGCTCACGGCGCGACTCCTTTTGTGCAAGGATGAGTGGCATGAAGAAGAAGCTAACCTCTGCCAAGACAGCCAACGATCCAGATTCACGAATCAACAAAGCTCTTAGAGCGTGGAATTGTTAACATGACTCAGCACGACACAGCTAAAACAATTGCAGATGGCGCAGCGGTTTTGACAACTGTTGGCGTTATGGTTACGTGGCTTCCGCCTCTAGCTTCTCTGTTTACGATTATTTATCTTGGCCTCCGCATCTGGGAGTCTGATACTGTTCGTGAAATGACTAAACGCAAGAAGGCAGACAATGCCATCGACGAGTAAGAAGCAACACAATTTCATGGCGGCGGTGGCTAACAACCCATCGTTTGCTAAGAAAGCAGGCGTCCCACAGTCTGTGGGTAAAGAGTTTAACGAGGCCGACAAAGGCCGTAAATTTTCTAAAGGTGGTGACACTATGGCTAAAAAAGATTCTGAATTTGATGATGACGTTGCTACGGTAAAACGTGCTCTGTACAAACAACCCGGCGATGCAACGCTTTACAGTCGTGAACGTGGACTTAGACCCGGTATGGCACGTCGTCGCCTTGATGACCGTGGCGTTGATGTTCGTGCTCTGGCGGCTAATGAGCAAAACCCAGATGATCTTGGTAGTTACAAAAAAGGTGGCAATGTGAAAAAAATGAATATGGGCGGATATGCAGACGGTGGTATGCCTATGAAAGACGGTAAACCCGCTTTTGTTGGTGACGGCAAAGGCAAAATGGCTAAGGGCGGCATGGCTAAAGCAGACATGAAGCAAGACAAAGGCATGATGCAAAAAGCCGTGAACAAACACGAAGGCCGTTTGCACAAAGGCTCTCCTATGACCAAGTTGGCTAAGGGCGGCATGGCTGCATCCAAAATGGGTTCGGTTAAAACTTCTTCTAGCCGTGATGGTATTGCTACTAAAGGTAAAACTAAGGGCACAATGATTACCATGAAAAATGGCGGGAAGTGCTAAGCCATGAAAAAATACGCTGAAGGTGGTATCTATACCGCTGAAATGGGTAAACCCCCAACAGACCCCGAAGGCGTGCCAGCGGCTAAAAAACCTGCGGCTAAAACCCCACTTCCTAAGAAGATTGCGCCCCCAAAGGACTCAGTGTTCCGCGAAGGTATGCCAGTTCCACAAGACAAGGACGGCGCATCTGTGAGTAAGCCTAAAAAGCTAGCTTCTGGTGGCGTTACTCGTGCAGATGGTATTGCCCAGCGTGGTAAAACACGCGGAAAGATGTGCTAGATCATGATGCCAAGCCGTGGTATGGGAGCCATATCCCCAAGCAAAATGCCCGGTGCAAAGAAAAAAGCACGTCGGGATAATACTGACTTCACCCAGTACAAAGAGGGTGGCAAAGTTAACGCTGCTGGCAATTACACCAAACCCGGTTTGCGCAAACGAATTGTGTCGCAGGTAAAGTCCGCAGCAACTCACGGTACAGGCGCAGGTCAGTGGTCAGCCCGTAAAGCACAACTTGTTGCTAAGAAGTACAAAGAAGCTGGTGGGGGGTATAGAGATTGAAAGCCCCTCAAAAATCGCTTAAGGATTGGGGCGACCAGAAATGGCGCACTAAGTCTGGTAAACCGTCAAGTAAGACGGGAGAGCGATATTTGCCTGAAGCGGCTATTAAATCTTTAAGCCCAGCAGAATACGCAGCTACAACCAAAGCCAAACGTGCCGGTAAAGCATCTGGTAAACAGTTTGTAGCGCAACCTAAAACTATTGCAAAGAAAACAGCGGGGTTCAGATAATGGCATCTCTATACGAACAATTAATGGCTTCTAAAGGCGCTCCAAAGGCCGCCGCAGCCACAAACTCTACACAACTACGTAAAGCTCCTGTGAGCCTGCGCTCTGCCATGCGTAAATACGCAGCGGGTGGTGATGTTACTGGCACTGCTCCAGACTACAGCCGTGCGTATGATGCGTTTGGCGGGGCTGGTGTTGTTAATGATTTGCGAAATCAGTTCCTAAGTATGGGGATAGACGAAAATACAATTGGTTCTATCTTGTCAAAATATTACGCACCTGAAACGTCACAACCTACGCCGCAAGCACTGACCCCACCGGAGCCAATTCCTTACAGCCCGGGCGAAGGTGGAAGAGGGATACCTACACCAGACCCACGCCCAGAGCCACGTTATGAAGAGCCATCACGCCCAATAGCTCCTGATCGGGAAACGCCATATATTGCACCGCAACAACCGCAAGGGCCGCGCACCTCTTACCGTCAAGAGGCTGATGGCACATTAACTGAGATAGGTTACGATGGTCAACCTATCTCTGGCTATACGGAACAACAAACGGCAATGGATAGGGCTACAAGAGGTCTTGATCCATCTGAGTATCGTTATGTTTGGAACGGAGAAGGCTATACCAAAGTGCCAAATGGCCCTCAGATTGGGTATAACCCCGAACCAGAAATGCCACGCCCAGACCCACAGCCAAGGTATGAAGAGCCTATTGCGCCGCAAATGCCCTATTATCCTGAAGAGCCAATGCCTGAAACGTACATTGAGCCAGAAGTAAATTACGATGATAGGATGCCTGTACTTCCTCCTGTGTACGATGACTTAATGCCTGTACCTCCTCCTGAGGTTTTCCCACAGTATCCAACAGACCCCGGTTTTTATGAGCGGCCTTTGGATTACTACAACCCATCACCCCCCATGGATTTCCCAACAGACCCCGGTTTTTACCAGCCTCCTGTGTACGATAACCCAGCTATAAAGATAGCAAAAAGTTTACAAGGCGGTGATATTGGAAAGTTATTACAAGACTTAACTTCACGTTCAGGTGGTCAACAAAGTGAGGGCTTAGCCGCATTGATTGCAAAAGCACTCGCTAGCGGAGGCGGAGGCGGTTCGTTAGACGAACAACGCAGACTAATAGAACTTCTTGGTTCAATCAGAGGATAAGCAATGACTACTACCGGCTCAACCCTCTTTAACATGGACTTCACGGAGATCGCTGAAGAGGCGTGGGAGAGGGCTGGCCGTGAGATGCGTTCTGGCTATGACCTGCGCACAGCACGTCGCTCAATGAACCTGATGACTGTTGAGTGGCAGAACAAAGGCATCAACATGTGGACGATGGAGCAGGGGATCATTAACTTGACCCCCGGTTTAGCCACGTATGCACTGCCGACTGACACCATTGACCTTCTAGAACATGTAATCCGTACTGGATCTAACACTGCTTCTACGCAAGCCGACTTAACCATTTCACGCATTAGCGTCTCTACTTATGCAACTATTCCAAACAAGCTTAGCCAAGCTCGCCCAATTCAAGTCTGGATTCAGCGCCTTTCTGGGGAAACTAACCCAACCAATTCGGTCTTGGTGGGCGCGATTACGGCAACAGACACCACGATAACGCTTAACACCATAGTGGGTTTAGCGGGCTCAGGATTTATGCGTATTGATTCAGAAGATATTTACTACACGTACGTATCAGGGAATACCCTAGGTGGTGTGTACCGTGGTCAGAACAACACAACTGCCGCGTCCCATACTGATGGCTCAGCTATTTTTGTACCCCAGCTTCCAGCTGTGACTGTGTGGCCCACACCTGATAACAGCACGCCGTATCAGTTTGTGTACTGGAGACTACGTAGAGTGCAGGATGCTGGCGCTGGTGTTGAGACTGCCGACATGAACTTCCGCTTTTTACCGTGCCTTGTAGCTGGTTTGGCGTATCACATTGCAATCAAAGTACCTGAATTGATGCCCCGCATCCAAATGCTTAAACAGATTTACGACGAGACTTTTGAAATTGCCGCTGGTGAAGACCGTGAGAAAGCTCCGCTTCGCCTTGTTCCTAGGCCAATGTTTATTGGAAGTGGCGGAGGTTACTAATGGGTAATCGGTACGCATCCGGCAAGATAGCGATTGCTGAGTGTGATCGCTGTGGCCAGCAGTTCAAACTAAAACAACTTAAGACTGAGATCATTAAGCAGCGTAAGTATGAGTTGTTGGTTTGCCCTGAGTGCTGGGATCCTGATCAGCCACAGTTGATGTTAGGTACGTTTCCAGTAGACGATCCACAAGCCTTGCGTAACCCACGTAGAGATACAACGTATGTAACTTCTGGTGTTAACTTTAACGGCAACTTGTCAGGTGGTTCACGAGACATTCAGTGGGGTTGGCAACCGGTTGGTGGGTCTAGTTTAAATGATGCAGGATTGACGCCAAACTACTTGGTGGCAACGACATTTGTTGGTACAGTAAGCATATCTTAAGGAGCTTAAAATGGCATTCAGAAAATCAGCCGACGGCATTGCTAAAAAAGGCAAAACCGAAGGTAAAAATTTAGGTGATAGCGGCCCTACCTCTGGCATGATGCACGGCGGTAAAGGCAAAGGTAAAGGTAAAACCAATGCCGATATGAAGACTATGGGTCGTAACTTGGCAAAGATTGCCAATCAGAAACGAGGTTAATCATGGCTACATACAGTAAAAAACTGATGGGTAAAGAAGTTGGCGATGCCAAGGTCTACGCCAAACCACACACGATGTCTGGCAAAGCTGTTAAAGCTTCTGACAACCCCGGCTCTGGCCCTGACCACAGTGATGCAAATACAGTCAATATGTCTGTAGGCAACATCTCTCGCCGCGCACAACCAGCGACTAAAACGTCTGGTATCAAGGTTCGCGGTACAGGCGCAGCTACCAAAGGTTTGATGGCTCGGGGGCCAATGGCTTAAATTATGGCAATGACATACGCCCAACTTGTTGCTGCGGTAGTTGACTATACGCAGAACACGTTTGATACCACAACTATCAACACGCTGATTAAGCAGGCGGAGCAACGCATCTATAACACGGTGCAGATTGCCAACTTGCGTAAGAACGTGACGGGTGTATTGTCAACTGGCAACAAGTACCTTGCTTGTCCAGAAGACTTTCTTTCAACATACAGCCTTGCCATATATCCGTTTAACTCTACAACTGCTACCGGCACGGCTGGCGCAAAAAGTATTGTTGTAACAAGTACAACGGGTATTGCTGTAGGTCAACAGGTTACAGGCACAAACATTGGCACTAACGCTATTGTTCGCAGCATTAGTGGGACAACAATTACTTTAACTGTAGCTAATAGCGGTACAGTCAATACTACGGTCACTTTCCAAGGTGACTATCTGTACCTTCTAAACAAAGATGTGAACTTTGTCCGCGAGGCGTATCCTTTGAGTGCGCAGCAGTCTGAGCCTAAACACTACGCTATCTTTGGCCCACAGTCAGCTAACGTCAATGAGTTGTCGTTCATTCTTGGCCCTACACCAAATGCCAACTACTACGCAGAACTGCATTATTACTACTATCCAGAATCTATTGTTACCGCATTGACCACATGGCTGGGTGATAACTTTGACTCTGCATTACTGTATGGCACTCTGTCTGAAGCAGGAACATACATGAAGAGCGCACCGGAAGACGGTATGTACAAGACGTATCAAGAACGGTATGTTCAAGCTATGGCGCTTCTCAAGAACTTGGGTGATGGTAAACAACGTGCTGACGCTTATCGTGATGGTCAGATTAGGGTTGCAGTCTCATGAGCAGCATTCTTCAAACTCAAACAACTAGCTTTAAAACAGAGCTATACACAGGCGTTCACAACTTAGCTACCAATACGCTTTATATTGCTTTGTATACGGCTAGCGCTGATTTGAACGAAGCTACCACTGTATATTCTTCTGTAAACGAAGTAAGCGGTGGCGGGTATCCTCCCGGCGGAGTACTTTTGACTGGCGTAACCATTAGCTCCTCTGGGTATACGGCTTTTGTAGACTTTGCCGATGTGGTGTTTAACGCATCTGTGACGGCTCGTTGTGCTTTGATTTACAACGTTACTCAGGGTAATAAATCTATTGCTGTGTTGGACTTTGGGTCTGACAAAACATCTACCAATTTCACCATCACAATGCCTGCTAACACAGCAACAGCAGCATTGATTCGTTCTTCCAATTAAGGAGTCTTACATGAGCTTGGACAAAATGACCGCTACAGATCAAATAGCAGCAATCACAAAATACAACACCATGCCTACTGATGAGATGGCTATTCATGGTACATACCACGCTGTTTGCTACAGCATTGATGGTTTTGTCAAATGGGAAGAACCTATTCAGAACTTGGTAACGACTGTTGGTAAGAACTTGACCTTGGATACCATCCTCGGTAACTCAGCCGCTGGCGCAGTTGTAATGGGCTTAAAGGGCGCTGGTACAGCCGTAGCCGCTGACACACAAGCCTCTCATGCAAGCTGGTTAGAAGTAGGCGGCACTAACGCTCCTGCATATTCTGGTAGCCGTCCTACACCTTCATTTAGTTCAGCCGCCGCCGCAAGCAAAGCTACGTCTTCTGCCGTGTCATTCTCTATGACCAGCACTGGAACTGTGGCGGGCTGCTTTATCAACATTGGCGGTAGTGCAACTAAAGATTCAACCACTGGCACATTGTTCTCTGCTGGTGATTTCTCTAGTTCTAAGGCTGTGGTTAATGGTGACACGATTGCGGTAACGTACACATTAACACTGACTTGATATGGCGTTAGCTTGGGGTGACGGCACATGGGGTGAGAACGCATGGGGCGGGGGAGAAACTTTCCCTGTCAGCGTTACAGAAACCGCCCTGATTGCCGACTCTCCAGCCGCTGGGTTATTAATTGATGTAAGCATTACGGAGTCGTTGACCGGTGGTACGTCTTGGGGTCAAGACGCTTGGGGTGCTGATTCGTGGGGTGGTACAGCGGGCATTCAGGATATTCAGACTGTAGCTCTGACGATGAATGTGGCGGTAGATGAATCTGCGGCTATTGCTGAAGTTCAGTCGGTTGTTGCTGGTTTTGTAGCGTCTATAACTGAGACTATGGCTATTGCTGAAGATAACGCAGCAATAACTAGCTACAACGTCAGTGTGACGGATAGCCAGACCATTACGGATGATGAGGCGGCGCAGACAAGTTATAACGAGAGCGTAGCGGATTCAGTTGGGATTGTGAGTGTAGAAGAGGCGGTTGCTACATTCTTGGGTGATATATCGGAGTCGATTGCAATAGCAGAAGCGCAGGTGGCTGTGCTGATTATGGCCATCAATGAGTCGATGGGTATTGCAGAGGGAACGACTGTAGGAACGTATTACCAAGAATTTTTAACTGAGTCTGCGGCAATCACGGATATAAATGGTGGTGGTGCAAACTACCAAGTTAGTCAGACGGAAACAATGGCTATTACGGAAATAAACGGTGGGCGATATTTGTGGGAAATTATTGATGACACAGAGGTCGCAAACTGGCAAAATATCAGCAATCCGCAAACACCGGGCTGGGGTGCTGTTGATACAACGGAATCGCCCGGTTGGACAGTAATTTCTACTCAGTAGGAGAATTAAATGGCAAATACATCGCTAATTGGACTAACCCTCCCAGTACAAGGAACTCTATCCGGTAGCTGGGGTAATACGGTTAACAATGCGATCTCCCAGATTGTGGACGTTGCCGTTGCTGGCACACAGACAATTACGGTTGATACAGACATTAACTTGGCGGTTACAGT
>Ga0208974_1000038_pt1 | contig 57910 bp, 58 predicted proteins | sample GreLakmeER15MSRF_FD_187699 | JGI IMG/M metagenome (GOLD analysis project Ga0208974, IMG submission 187699) | Freshwater lentic microbial communities from great Laurentian Lakes, MI, USA - Great Lakes metaG ER15MSRF (SPAdes) | ecosystem: Environmental > Aquatic > Freshwater > Lake | place: Great... | reverse complement strand
AGAATAATCCAAAACTAACAGGATAGTTTTGCTTATACTTTAACTTAATCTTTTCACCTTCACCCACCCAAATTGTGGATGTGTTATATTCTCCTATTGCATCAAGCACAACAATTGCAGCATCATAAAAAGTGCTTGTGTAATATCCTGCTGCTGCGTGAGAGTAGTGATGCTTAAAGTAGTGCACTGGAACATCTAAAGGAATGTTTGGTTTCCAGTCTCCTGCTCCGCCCCTTAGCACTATTCTAGATCTTTTAAGCCAAGGCTTTTCATAATATGCTATAGCATCTGGGGTTCCATAGTTTAATGCATCTAAGATAATTTCTTTGTTGTTATACCAGTCATTTTTTTGTTTGCTATATCTTTCTGCATGCCCTGCAAAAAGTATCTCGCCATCTTTAATTAAAGAGACGGATGCATCATGAGAGGTTTCATTAACTCCTAAAATAATCACGAGCCTCTTGTAAGAATCGAACTTACGCAACCCGCTTACAAGGCGGGAGCACTACCACTATGCTAAAAAGGCAACACTTATGAAATAAAAATTCTAATTACATTTTCACAAGGATCTCCGCCTGCTTCCCATTCTTTAATCTCTTCTTCACTCATGTATTGCATTCCTCCATCATGAGTATGACAATATGGCTCACTAATCCAACCACGTTCAATTCCATTAATTAGCCAAATTCCAAATTCTTTTTCATCGTATGTTAAATCTTCTTCATTTAAATGATTCATAATTATATTTTATCCTTAAATACTAACTGTGTCAATAGGACCCATACATGATGTTGAGAATTTAATTGCAGATGCAACTGCACCAATAGATCTTTTACGTGCATCCTTTTGATTTTCTGTAGCAAATAAATATCCCATTGCATATGATGAACCAGAACCCATTGTTAGATATTCATTATTATATTGAGTTAATGACATATCTGCTGCACTATGTTCAAAGATTTCACCTTTAGCACAAATGATCATTCCAAAATCAGAATCTTTTGAAACGTCTACCCACCAATCATTATAAAAATCTCTAAGTTCTTTAATAAACTTTGTATACATAAATTTTTGTATATTGTTTCCAGTTGGAACAGATGGTTTAAAATTATGTCGAATGCGTTCCCCATCCATAGTTCCTGCATAGCCCATAATGTATGGACCTAATTGCCAAACTTTTGACGTGGAAGATGCAAGGATCATATCATCATCAGACACACCACGTTCACCAGACATATAAATTTTATCTTCTTTACGAACAGCAACAATACAAGTCATGCAGAAACCCCTTCTAAACCGATATACTAAAGTATACCATTGGCTAGGAAGGGGTGTCAAGTAAGGCTAAATAATGACTAATTAGCCTTTTTGTCTACCGTTTTAAACGCATCATTGATCTCTGCCAATGTGAGTTTTCCATCGTCCAAAAAAGCCCTTGCCAGCCTTTCTATGACCGTTGCTACGCCTAATAGTCCTGCTAAGAATACTGCCTGCATTGTATCAATTCCAACTACTGCTCCAGCACCAAGTACTGATAGACCAGATGCTGCAAACACTGCTATGATTCTCATCAAAACATTTGTTAATGCCTTTTGTGGGTGCTCCTTCTTAGGAGGCTCTACTACCTTTTTAGTTGCCATATTTAGTCCTCCTCTCTATTTCTAATTGGACTAGTTAGTATCCATAATGCTGTTGTTGCCATGATTCCATAACCTACAACAGTTTTTGCACTACCGTCCAAAACGACCCAAGCAATAAACATACCAAGAAGGGTCCATGCTTGGTCTACCATATCTTTTAGGATATTCTTTATTATTCTTACCATTTTCTTCCTCCTCTTGAACCTGGTGAATTGGCTCCTGAGCCCCCACCAGAACTTCCTCCGCTACCTGAACCTCCTGTAGCGCCCCCTGCTGCTACTGCTGCAGCGTTGATTGCTGCACCTGTTGCAACAACTGTTGCCACAACCATATCTGTTGCTTCTTCTCTTTCTTCCTCAGTCATATCAGCACCAATACTTCCCAGTGCTGCTAGTGCTGCTCCTGGATCAGTAAATGCTGCTTCTAACAATGCTCCTGGATCTTGAACTAATTCAACATTTGCAGCAACTTCTGCTGTAATAACTAATGCATTGCCATTTTCATCTGTACGAATTTCAACTGGTGTTGATGCTGGAAGATCTGCATAAGATACACCAGATGCTTTTACTTCTGCTGCTAAAATTGATTCTCCTGGCTTAAGATTTTCTATTAGTGCTGCAACCACAACCTCTTTTTGTTCTTCAGTTAATTCTTTTCCATCTTTGGCTTCTTCAAGTATTTCTTTTAACTCTTCTTGTTCTGCTTCTTCTTCAGCCAACGCTTCTTCTAATTCTTTTGCCTCTGCCTCTTCCGCAATTCTTTCTTCTTCTGCAAGGGCTTCAGCCTCTGCCTCTGCCTTTGCTTTTGCAATTGCCTCTTCTTCTGCTGCTATACGCTCAGCCTCAGCCTCTGCCTCTGCAATGACTCTTTCTTCTTCCGCTATGCGCTCTGCTTCTATGCGTTCAGCCTCTGCCTTTGCCTCTGCTTCTGCTTTTTCTTCTGCTGCTTTAATTTCTGCTGCAATACGATCTGCTTCTGCTTGGGCTTCTATCTCTGCCTGAATTCTTTCTGCTTCAATCTCGGCTTCTATACGATCAGCCTCTGCTTGGGCCTCTGCTTCTGCTTTAATTCTTTCTGCTTCTTGTGCTGCTTGAAGTGCTGCAATTCTTTCAGCCTCCGCTTGGGCTGCTGCTGCCTGGGCTGCAATCAATGCTGCTGTCTCTGCCTGTATTCTTGCTGCTTCTGCTGCTTGCGCTGCTGCTTGCGCTGCAGTTGTTGCTGCAATTTCTGCTTCAGTTGGTCCAGTAGGTGCTACTGTAACTGGCCCTGGTGCTGGGGTTGGTGTTGTTACAGTTGCTGTTTCGCTAGGGGTTGTAACTGTTGTTGTTTCAGGTGTAGGCGTTGTTACAGTTGATGTTTCAGAAGGACTAGGGGTTGGTGTTGGTGAAGGCTCTGGAACAGGTGCTACATATGTAGAACCAGTAACAACATTTGAATTTGAAGAGTAAAGGGCAAAGGTATCGTTATCTGATCTAATATGAAATGACCAGACTGTTCCTGCTGGCATAAGTCCATTTAGCAAGGAATGATCAATTGTTATTGTTGTGTTTAAAGAATTTGGTCCGCCAACATTTCCAGTTGCAATTCCCCAACCATTGCATCCAGAACAATTAAAACTTATTGCATATCTTTCTGGTTGAGTATTGCCAGTATTTGGGGCTTCCCAAGTTAAGACTGTTGAGGTTTCTCCACTACTTATTGTTAAATTTCTTGGAGGACCTATTGTTTTTACTACTGGGGCTGCTTGAGATGTAAAGGCTGATGCTGGAATAATATCCATTGATCCAGATTGATCCCAGTTTAAAAATACGTTTGCTCCACCACCATTTTCATAATACATTAATTCTATTGTTTTGGGGACTCCTGCTGTAAAAGATATTGGAGCAGTTGTAGTTCCTCCACCACCTTTGTCTACCCAGTCACTTGCTACCAGTATGCCATCAACATACAGTTTTGTTCCGTCGTCTGCTGTTGCTAAAAATGATATGTCTTGAGTAGAATCGCTTCTAATTGACCCAGTAAATCGTACGATAACATCCTCTGAAGGGCCACCTAATACACTACCAGAACCCCACTGGAAGTTAATGTTAGGTACATTAGTCGTGACGACTGGAGAGGCTCCCTGGGGTATGTAGGGAGAGCCATTTTGTCCTAGTACATTATAGACTTGAGCAGTCAAGCCTTCTGCTGCGTGGGCTTTGTCAAGACCTATAAGTAGGGGAAGTAGAGCCAGTGACAGCACCAGTAATACTTTTAATAATTTTTTAATACCTCTTCCCCCCTGAACAGGCTATGCCTGTTAGGACTATTATAACATTAAATTAAAAAATGAGCATTTTTAAGACGTGCTCAGGTCTATTTTTTTACTTGATTTTAATTGATTTTGGTTTCTTTTCTTCTGGAATATTACGTGTAACTTTAACATTTAGCATTCCATCAGTTAGATCAGCAGTTGTTACTTCCATATATTCACCAAGAGCAAATGAACGAGTAAACTTTCTTGCAGCGATTCCTTTATGTAATACTTCTGCGTCTGTTACTGTTACTTGTTCTCCCTTGATAATTAATGTTCCCTGATCTACTGAAATATCAAGGCTTTCTTTACTAAACCCTGCTACCGCTAGAGTAATAATATAGTTATCATTATCTAGTTTAAGTAGATCATATGGTGGGTATACACCTGCATTAATTGAATGTGCTTGGCTTAATCTGTCTAATTCCCGATTAAATCCAATAAAAAAGGGATCTTTAAAAAGATCCATAGCGAACGTTGTTACCATTTTTTTCTCCTTTTCAGCGAGTTAATTTATATCCCCGTTAGGCAGATACTATATTATTATAACACAAAAGGCAGGGGACTTATGCTCCCCTGCCCTAAGTGTTGGATTATTTACTTCTTTAGTGCAACCTTAGCCTTTGGATTAGCCTTGTTCCACTTTGCAGCCAACTTGTTATAGTCAGCCTTTGCCTTATCATAGTCAGCCTTTGCTTTTAGTGCTGCTGTGTCTGCAATAGTCTTAGCAGTTAGTGCTTCAGATGAGGCAGTAGCCTTAGCAAGTGCAGCATCTGCTGCTGCTTTGTCTGCTGCTGCTTTGTCTGCTGCACGACCAGCCTTTTCTGCTGCAAGCGCATTTGCTGCTGCAATAGCATCAAGTGCACGACCAGCCTTCTCTGTTGCAAGTTGTGCATTAAGAGATGCGATTGTTCCGTTAAGATCTGAAACAACAAATGATGCTGTAGCAGCCTTAACTGGTGCTGGAAGACCAGTAACTGTTGTTGCTGATGCAACTCCTGTAACAACAACCTGAATTGTTCCTGCTACTGCTGTAACAAGTGCTGCAGTTTTTGACCCAACTACTAGAGTTGTATCTGCTACTGCTTCTGCTGTTGTTGTAGTAATTAGATTCTTTGTAGCCAAACCGTCAGCAAAAGTAGATCCAATTATTGTAGTAGTAATTGTTTCGCCTGATGCAACTACGTTGCCAAAAATGTCTGTTGCTGAAACTGTAATTGTTGGAATTGTTCCAACTGCTGCTGCTGAAGGAACTGAAACTGCAACATTAGATGCTGCTCCTGCGGTTCCCTTAAGGTATACGATTGTTGAGTAAGCACCATTTGTAATGGTTACTGAACCAACTGCTGTTGTTGTTGTGTAGGCATACACTGTGATTGCTGCTCCTGCAGAAGTTACTGAAAGAGATGATACTCCTGAAGCAACTGTCTTTGGTGCATCAGTTGTGTGTAGTGCTGTAACTAACTTAACTGTTGCTGATGCAGCAAATGAAACTGCTGTTCCTGTATCTGCTGTTGCTGCAAGTGCCACAGATGTTCCAGATGTGATCTGGTTTGCTGATGGGACTGCAACTGTCGCTGGTGCTGTTGCCGTTGTAGCGTTAGTAACTGTTGCAACTGTAACGGCAAGCGGTGCTGCCGATGAAGGTGCTACAGAAAGTCCAACGATTGCTAGGGCTGCAGCAGTAGCAACTGAGATTTTCTTAAATGAATTCATTTTTCTCCTTGTTTTTATGTTTTATCTGACTTTACGGCCAGAATTCTATTATAGCAGATCTTGCGAACTATAGCAAATTGAGTTTACCAAGAAACTCTTTAACGTCATCTGGCATCTCGTTATTTCTTTCATTTTCTAGTTCTTGTCTTCTCTGCTTCTGCATTTCCTTGTGTGCACTTGACCAAGTTCTAACCTCTACTTCAAGATTATTATCTTTACTAGTATATGATATCGCACCAAAGGCTGCTCCGCAAACTGCGTCAGCCAAGTCTTTAGAAGATTTACGTGGGTGGTCTACACGATTATTTTTCATAATCTTGAGTTCAGATAATTCTTCTAATAAAAGTGGAATGCTTGGCATAACAATTCTATCCTCATAAATAAGCATAGCCAAATCTTCATAATGTTTTTTAGCAACTGAAACTGTGTCTGTATCAATATTTACAGCCTTAAGTTCTTGCTGAATATCATATGATTGCCATCTATCGAATGTTACCTTGCCAATATTAAATCCTAGTCTTCTAAGATTAATAATCCAGTTCTTTACCTCACTTAGGTTGACGGCTCCTTCTTTTTTAGGTTCCCACCATGCAACAGCATCTACTACAACAATTGGCGCTACTTGCTCATAATCTTTAATAACCTGCAAGTTAACCCACTTGTCAACGTGTGCAATTGCTACAGCACACTTATCATGTCTTTGTGCTAAGTCTGCGTGAATGTAATATGTTTTATTTGGATCTGGAACAAACCCTTGATCAAATCTTCTAAATTCATCTACTGGATTACGAATGGTCATACATTTTTCTAACTTATCCTTTTGTTTAAAGAAAGCATCAGAGGAATATGTTGGCATACATAGGAATCGCATCATTGCATCTCCTAAGTCTGTATAAAAAGCAATTTTAAAATCATCAATACTTCTAGTTGGATTTACTTCCCATGTTGGTCTTTTAAGTGCCCATACTCCAGGGAATTTGTAAGAAATAATATGGTCTTCTTCCCATTCAATTTGTAATGTATTGTCTGGTGTTTCATCTAGCAGTGGATTAATTATAAACTTATGTGATTTATGAACAATATCTTTATCGGCTATAACGCTATCGTATTTTTGAGAAATGAAATCTCCTTGATATCTTGGAAACGATAGCAATACAACCTTTCCTAAATCAGGAAAACGAGAATCTACAGTTCCTCTAAATGCTTTATATATATTGTCTGCTGTTTTACCTTGTTCATTTCCAGTGCCAACTTCACTAGCAAACCCAGAAATTTCATCAAGAACTGCAAGCAATAAATTTAAACCTTCATGGGATTCTCTTTCTGAATGTCCAGAATAAACTGTGATAGTTTTGTCAAACTCAATAGAATCTACTTTAGCGTTATATTTTCCTGCAAACCAAGGAGACTTTTCTATTTTTGTTTTGAATCCTTTGAAGAATACGTTTTTTGCTTGTTGGGCGTTGATAGCAACGTTAATAAGGTCAATTGCATCACCAGGCGGTTTGCCAAAATATCTTGCAGGATCTTTAAGACATAGTAACTTATAAACAATATAGGCACAAGCAACAGTTGAAGTGAAGTCCTTGCCACTACCCTTCCCAAGTTGTAAAATAATTTCGTTTTTAGTGTACTTGTCATAATATCTTGATCCTTCGACATCCCCCATTAATAATTCAAGGTCTGACTTTTTATATATTTGACTCATTGCTTCTACAATTTCATATTGTGTATCTGACAATGATGGCTGTCCAAGATAGTCTAATGACTCAACAAATGTTTTTGCATCTACTGGAGTTTCTTCAAAAGGGCTATCTTGTAGTGCTTCTAAAAAATCATTGAACATCGTGGACAATTGTAATCACCTCGTCTGATCTTGATATATCAGACAACCTTTGCATAATTAAATCACGAACCTGTGGATGATCTTTTGCAATATCTTTTAATATATTAACAAGAACTTCTTGTCTTTTTTCAATTTCAACAACTTCTTCTGCAAGTTCTTTATTTTCAAGCAATCCTGCTTTTTGCAACATCTCAATTCTTTTTGCTTCAATATCTAGTACTAGTTTAATTCCAGCAGTTTTTGCTCCTAAGTTATTGTTCATTGTTGCTTCATCAATAACTTCATATGCCTTTGCAATAAGTTTTCCATAATGTGCATCTGCTGCAGCAAGTGCTTCTTTAGCCCTAGAACGAATGGCATCATTTGCAGATACCATAACTTTCCATTCATTTAGATGTGCAACAACACGAGTTCTTGGAATACTTAAATCTTTAGAAATTTTTGTTGGATCGCTACCTTTTAAATATTCTTCAACAACTTTATTAATTTCATCCAGATGTTCGACTATTTCAATATCTTTAGACATTTTGTCCTTCAATTCTATTAATTTCATCTTGTATATAAAAGATAGCCTTCTTTAAATCTTCAACATGTTTATACTCATCTTTTAGTCCTGCTCTCCATAAATATTTAAATGCATTTCCAATATTAAAATTTCTATGGCGAGTAATTTGAATACACTGAACACCAGATGGGTCTGACGTGTAGTGCTCAGGGTGATTTACTTGGTCTACTGTAATCTTAAGATTATCACTCATCGTTTTGACTTCCTTAATCCAAATTTTGCCAGGTATACATAAATAGTTTCTGAACTTGTTTGACATTCTTTTGCAATATCTGGCACTGACTTTTTATCAAGAACATATCTTTTACGCAACCAGACCTCATTAGTATATAGTTTAGTACCCATAGCGATCAAGTGTCAACTCCCATTCCTTTTGACCAATTATTTAAACCCCAATGCCCTATGCCACAAGCATCTGCCACATCATTGTCATCTATAATCTTATCATAGTTGATTTCAATAAATTTTATAGTTCTTTCTTTTCTTATATTACGCTCATAAGATTTATACCACGCATCTGATTTGCCTGGATTTTTTGATCTAATAACAAGTTTTTCTTCTTTAGATAATGCTTTATTTCCAATATAATTTTGCCAAGTTATTGGTGATACCTTTGCTACATTAAGCACCCCAGAAACTCCTGCTGCCCCAATAATAGCGCCTTGAACCAATGCAAGATCTGCTGCAGTTTTTGGACTATTCATAAACACAGTATGTTCAATAATTATAGAATCAGTATTTATAAATGACTTATCCTTTAAAAACGATTGCACCTTTTTTGATGCATCAATACATTTTTGATAAACATCTTTTCCTTCAAAACTAATCTTTCCAATCATCTTTAAATTACCAAACTCAAAAAGGGCAAATGCTAAACTGTTAGTACTTGCATCAATAGCAACAAATTTTTCTGGTCTAACGCATGTCATCATAGTCTATTAACCCTTTCAACTCTTTTAATGCTTTACTAACCTTTTTATTATCTATAGAACAGTTTTCACAATAGTTAGAGTCGTTATATGCTGAAAGAACAGTTCCACATCCTCTTGCACATTTACGATCTTTGCCATATCTTTTTTTGCGTTTATTAATTGCTTGCTTTTCTGCAATTTTAATTTTTGTCGCTTCGGTTCGACATTCTGGACTACAATAAATTTGATAACTTACGGCAGGAGAAAATTCATTCTCACACCACTCACATGGCTTCACTCAATTGCTCCAGCGAACCAATTTTAATTACCCCTGGTTCTGACAGGGCGCATGCCTTTTGTATTGGACATCCTTTGCAAATTTTAGAGTTTGATCTATAATTTTTTTGTGGTAACTGCCTATCTTGCCATGCTTGCTTTACAGTTTTCATCCAATCAAATGTAGTATCAATCCATTTTCTATAGTGGTCATTAACACTAATTGGAACTATAAACAACTCATAATTATTTTTATTCTCATAAATCATTAAACCATTAGACATCTTCATTATCTTCATATAAATCAACAACTGTGCAATATGATATGTCTTTGCTTTGTTTGTTTTTTTAATATATTCAAAACCTTCATTGCTTACAGTTTTAATTTCAATAATAAACTCTTCGTTATTCCATTCAATCATTCCATCTGCCCAGCCATAAATAGGAGGGTCGTTGCTAAGAATTTTAAACTCTGTTGTTTCCTTACCATCTTCATCTACAAACTTTTTAGCAATTCCAGACTTTAGTAGTGCATCTTGAATTCTACCGTGAGAAAGAGATCCATTAGACATATTTGCTACTGAAAACGGAGTGTTTGTACTTTCAAAAACAACACCATCAAATGCGTGATACCAATATCTAGGACATTCTCCATGTCCATAAATTAAGCCTGATGGCGCAAATGTTTTTTTCTTTTGATGTTTTGGATCTTGTCCAACCATATAGCCAGACTGTATTTGTTGAACAACTGCATTTACATCTATATCATTTTCTGGTTTTGCTGGTCTAACCATTACTTGCTGTAGTAAACTTTTAGTCATTATATTCCTTTGTTTATATAAGTATACACTATTTGGTAATATATTTCAGTGCTGATACTAAATTGTTTACTGATTCTGCTGCAGTATAGTAAATGTTTTTCTTTGCCCTGTTGTTTTTGTCAACATTTGCCATCCAAGTTGCTTTTAATGATAATTTAGCAGCAATAGCCTGAAGCCTGACAATTTCTAATGTTGCTACTTGAATTGGGATATCTGGTTTAATAATAAGTTTAGCAATCATAGTAAGTGCAGTTGTAAGATCTTCATCTTCCATATATTCTGATATTTCAGACAAACCATTAATCATTTCTAGTGTTGTTTTTTCCATTATTCTCCATCCATATATTGTTCTAAAACATCTACTTCAATTATAGCAAGCCTAATCTTTTTATTTCCTTCTCCAAGAATAATAACAAGTGCTGGATCACTATTATTCTTAATTGCATCTGTTACTACTTTTGCCCAAACAGCAGCATTCAAAGTAAATGATTTTGCACTTTCCTTAAAATCTACAGTAAAACCATTCCAAGATGCATCTCCCTTTTTAGTATTTCTACCAGAGTTTTTATGTTGTATAGCACCTAACCTTTTAGACTCAGAACGCTCACTCATTTTGATAATCCCTTTTTGTTCTAGGAAGTAGATTTACTTTAGACATATGTTTTTTAGTACACATCCAAGTTACGTCTTTTGTTTCAAACCAAAGCCTACAAGCACCTACAACTTCACTACATTTTTGACATGAAAATTTACCAGTAAAAGTTTTAAACTTTTCAGACATTACTAACTTTATTCTTTATCATATTTTGTAGGTCTAAATCTTCTCTTACTCTGCTTACAAATGTATCTCTGCCTTGAATCTTTGTACCATCGTCAAGTTGATACCAAGCACCAGTTCTATTGATTATTCCTATACTTTCTGCTGTATCAACCAAATCAGCGATGGAATCAATACCAAGATCATCACCTCTAAAATAAAAATCGTACTCACCAGATTGGAAGGATGGAGAAGTTTTTGAAAACTGTAACTCCCACCTAACTTTACGACCAACCTTTTCTTCAATGAGTTTGTCTCCAACATGTATCTTCCCCTTCAATGCTTGATTGTCTGATTCTGATGAAAATAGTTTAACAACAGTTGATGAATAAAACTTTGTTGCCTGACCACCAGTTGGTTGTTGGCTGGTATACATTGCATTAATATTATTTCTTGATTGTGAAATAAGAATAAACAAAGTTGGCTTAACTTTATTGTTTGCATAATTAATCATCTTCCACGCATTACTAAAGTCACGAGATTCTGCACCAATTTGTTTAGTATTTTCTAGTTGTTTTAGTTCATCCGTATCTTTTTCAAAATATATTGCTGGTAATAATGAAGTAATTGAGTCAACTACAATTAAATCAACTCCAGCCTCCATTAGTTGCACACCTACATCAACCATTTCATTAATTGTTCTAGCCTTTGAAACAATTAATTTAGATGTATCTACTCCAAGTTTTTGTGACCATTCTTTATCATATGACATTTCAGCATCAATCCAAGCACAAATCTTGCCTTCTTGTTGTGCTAAAGCAACTGTCTGAAGGCATAGAGAGGACTTTGCAGACGACTTAGACCCCCACATAAGAACTTGCCTACCATATGGCAAACCACCGTTTAAAGCCCTATTAAGACCAGTGCTAGGTGTTGCTGCATATTCTGTTGCTGGAACTGAATCTCCAGACATTATGCTTTTACGTAATTTAGGATTAAGTTGTGCTAAGACTTCTTCTATACTAACTGACATGTACATCCTCCAATGTTACTGTTCCGTCTTTTGTCTTTCCAAAATCAAACTTATAGGATTTTCCTTCTTCAATATGCATATATGCTTTTGCAAATGCCGTAGGAAATACTGTGACAGAATGAAGATCTCTAGATGTATCTGCAAGTGTTAGAGAAGCCATCTTTTTACCTGTCTTTGTAGTTCTTGACTTAAGGGATATTACAAACATTTGATCGTCCTTGTATGGTAACTGCTTGTATCCAAGGAACTTAACAAGTGCGTTAGATGATTCTTTTATTTCTTCAGAAGGTATGGCAGATACAATCCTATTATCATTACAAAGAACCAAGTAAGAACGACCAGTCTCAATAGTCGTATTTTCATCATCAAATATACCCACAGACCCAGTTTTGTCCAAAATTTCAACTCGTGACCACCCTATTCCTCTTTTAATTGATTTTACCATACCCATAAAAATGTATGATCCTTTTTCTTCAAAGTCAACAATATCCTGAATAAATGCATAGTAGTGAGAAGGTATTGTAATATTAAACTCTGGAAGATTTAAGTATTCATATAAGTTCTCTTTAATCTCTTTATCATTTCTAGGATTGTCATTAAATGTTGCAGCACCAATTACTCTAAGTGCTTGGAGTGCACGACTGTTTACTCCGTTGCCTTTGGTAAAGGTAAATTCTTCAAGTTCTTTGTATGAATTAAATGGTCGTGCTGAAATATATCTCTCTGCAATTTTATCAGATATGTACTTGATAGCAGTGAGCCCAAACCGAATACCCTTACCTTCAATTTTAAAATCGATATCCGAATCGTTAATGTGAGGTAACTTAACGCTAATGCCCATTCTTTTTGCTTCAATAAGGTATTCAGTTCTTGCATCTTTATCCTTTTCATTTTTTAATAGTGCAAACATAAACTCTAGCGGGTAGTAATATTTGAGCCACGCTGTCCAATACGAGAGAGTACTGTAAGCAACGGCATGCGATTTGTTGAACGAATACCCAGCATGCGCTTCAAAATCATGCCAAAGATCCAAAGCACTATTAGGGGAGATATGCTTACTAGCACCACTAACGAAACGATCTTGGAACTCCTTAAACTCTTTAGCATCTTTTTTCTTGCCAATGATCTTTCTAACTTTATCTGCTTCCGACATGGACATACCGCCAAGGTGTACGCATGCCTGCATAACTTGTTCCTGGTAAAGAATGCAACCATAAGTATCCTCCGTAAATGGTTTTAAAATTTGGTGAAGATAATTAATATTCTGACGACCGTGTTTACGGTCAATATAATCTTTGCCAATTGTATTTGCAGCACCTGGGCGAACCAAAGCATTTGATGCTGCAAGTTCGTTTAAGTTCTTAACGCCCATCTTAACAAGAAGGTTTGTGTATGGTGCTGCTTCGCACTGAAACACTCCCTTTGTATATCCATCTGATATCATCTGATATACATTTGCATCGTCCATCTTAATCTTAAGAAGGTCAATCTTTTTGCCATCTCGTTCTTTGATTATGTCAATTGTATTCTTAAGAACAGACAAAGTCTTAAGACCCAATGCATCAATCTTAATCAAACCAATTCTTTCGGCCTCTTCCATATCAACACCAACGACAGGAATTCTTTCATCAGACCCTGTAGACGATCTTGTTTCAAGTGGTGCGTATCTAAAAATTGGTTCCTTGCTTGTTACTACACCTGCTGCGTGAATTCCTGTACCACGAATACGACCACGAAGTTGTTCTCCGTAGACTTCTACTTCTGGATACTTCTCACGGAACTCTCTGGTTGATTTTGAACTACAGAAATCATCCCACGAGTCTACAGTCTTTAAAACCTTGTTTACATCTGACAGTGGAATATTTAGTACTCGTGAAACATCTCTAACAATTCCTTTGCCAGTAAACTGAAGGAAAGTAGCAATAGATGCAACGTGTCGATACTGTCTAACAAGATAATCTTTCACTTCTTCACGACGAGTATCTTGAATATCTGTATCAATATCTGGAAAGTCATTACGCTCTGGGTTAATAAAACGGAAGAACAGAAGGTTATGCTCAATAGGATCTATATCTGTAATCTTTAGTGCATAACAAACAAGAGAACCAGCAGATGAACCACGACCAGGCCCAACCATAATCTCTTCTTTCTTTGCCCAGTTAATCATATTGCTTACAACAAGAAAGTACGGAGCAAACTTTTTATCTTTAATAATCTGCAACTCTTCTTCAAGTCTATCAAGATACTCCTGATTTTCTGACAAACCTCGTTCTACCAAACCTTCTAATGCAACCTTTGCAAGTTCCTTATCAGGACTCTTATACTGTACTGGCAGTAAGTCTAGTCCTTCTTGGATTCCATAGTCTCCTACTGTCTCTGCTAATAGAATTGTGTTTGAATAGATATCAGGTCTATCTATCCCCTGCGATTCCATCGCTGCTTTAATCTCTTCGTATGAGAGCAGGTGAATATCAAACTTATTAAATGTAATCTGACGGTCTTCGCCATATAGATAATCTAGGCGTTCCATCATAGTGCCTTTTTTCTTTGACTTCTCATACGTTGCATCTTTTACAAACTTACCATGTGTATTCATTAGCAACTTAAACTCTTGTATTTCTTTTTGTGATGGATCAACATGGTGACAGTCTGGAGTTACAACAACCTTAATGCTAAACTCATCTGCAAGTTCTATAAGATACTTGTTGATCTTTGAATCATTATGAGGCATAACTTCAATGTAATAGTCATTTTCAAATCGTTCCTTGAACCAAGATATGTACTTCTTGGCAAGAGCAAACTCTTCTTCTTCTAATGCTTTTACAAGCACACTACTTGGACAAGCAGAGGTAACAATAATTCCTTCTTTATACTTTTCCAAAATAGTAAAATCAAATCGTGGCTTCTTAAAGAAACCATCTGTCCAAGATAGTTCACTAATCTTGTTTAGGTTTTCCAAACCAATTTGATTCTTGGCTAGAAGGATAATGTGGTTATAGACAAGATCTTGTTGACCTTCTCTTTCAGACTTATCTCTTTTATCAGATATGTCTGAACACATATATCCTTCTAGACCTAGAATTGGCTTAATGCCCTTTGCTTTTGCAATACGGTGCAGTTCCCTATGCCCAGATAAAGTACCGTGGTCAGTGATGGCTATTGCTGGCATCCCTAACTCAACTGCACGGTCAACGTATTCTTCTGGAGTAGCAATCCCATCAAATAAACTAAAATGGGTGTGGACGTGTAAGCCTACGTAATTCATCTACTACCAGTCAGTATTTGCACTGGTAATAGATGGGCTGTCAAAGCCAAGGTAGAACGCTTCTTGTTCTGCATAAGGAATCTTGCGAAGAGCAGACTCAAGTGGATATGGCTCTGTGCCTGTCCAATCAAATGGCTCCTTGTCTGGTGCAGATGGAATAAGTGTGTAGTTGGTTTCAGTTCCCTGACCATTACGTCTCAACTTCCAGACAACATTTGAAATGCTTCCAGTCTCCATTGCGTATTCCTTAATTGTGTTAAATGATGATTGCTTGCTGATACCCATTGACCAGATAGCAACATATGGTGGCTCTAGGCCATCGTCTACAAGGACATTACAGTAGAAGCGAAGACGGGCTCTCCAGCCAGCCTTTACATCTTTACGATGCATCTCTTCTGCCCAATCACGGCCTTCTGTGTCCATTGTGTCTACAGCCTTACGCTTGTAGTCCTTTGGGTTGGTGTGTTCCTTGACAACTAGTGCAAGCCCACGACCTTCGTTATAGTTTGCAGAGTCTTCGTCAAGTTCTTCAATAAAACGAATCTTTGCTGATTGTCCGTCTGCTAACTTTAGCCAACGAACCTTTGGTCCATCTGATTTTGGTTTGTCGAGCAGGGCATTGATGTTTTTTAGTCCCTTTACTACGCTCATATTATTCTCCTTTGTTATATGTTTATTGTATATTATTTGATTGTGTTTGTCAAACTATGCATTTGTTCCAAAAATTTGATCAACCAAGTTGTCTGATTTTTGCAACAATTCTATTATATCACTGTCCAGCATATCACCAATATCTTTATATTTATTATCTAGTTTCATCATATATGCTTTTGATCCTATTTTTTCAATAAGTTTATTAGCCATAGTATTTCCAGCATCATCGTTATCTGCTACTACACATATCTCACTAAAATATTTTTTTAATAACTCAATCTGAGAACTTGATACATTTGCACCAAGAGTTGCGACTGCTGGAAACCCAACCTGATCAACTCTTATAGCATCAAAAGACGACTCTAGAACATACACTCTGCTAGAAGTCTTAATTCTATGCAGGTTAAAAAGTATTTTACTTTTTGGTAGACCTGGAGTATTTTTGAATTCTTTGCCTTCAATTGTTCTAGCAACAAATCCAATAGTAATGCCGTCTGGTGACTGAACTGGTATTGTAACCATATCTTGTTTTTCAGAATAGCCAAGACTAAACTTCTCTATAGACCTTTTTGTTATTTTTCTACCTTCAAAATATCGCATTGCTCTAGGAGACTCTAGCGTTTGATTGGTTAATCTTTTAATTAATACCTCATCATATTGAACAAACTCTTTTGGTTTGTATAACTTTTTATTAATAAGATCTTCAATGTTAGTTTCTTTTTCTTTACTCTTGATAAATCTGATAGATTCAAAATAAGACCTATTAGTCATCTTCATAATAAGTTCTTGAAGTTCTGCTGTTTGCTGACAACTAAAACAAAAAAACAATCCACTCTCTTTAGAAACTTCTCCTGCTGGTGTTCTTGTGTTATTGTGATATGGACAAAATATAATAAAGTCTGATCCGACTTCTGATTCTATGGATATGCCCGAGCCGACAAGGACTCTTTTAATTTGGTCTTCTGTATATGTATTGGTCTGTACCCGTCTACCGCGATTATCCACTCTATCTTCTTTCTTCCGATGTACATTCCATATGCCGTAAGTGCAAACTCAAAATAATTCTTCTCACTATCATATTTTAGCGTAAAATCTGGTGCAATGTCAATTCTTGGGGCATATCCAGTTTCACGCATTTCCATAACCAAAAGCCGTAAATATTCTTCCTTAAGTCTAGGTATGTGAGACTCATCCTTGATTATGCCATCAAGATAGAAATTTTTGATCGGTTTATGATGAAGTGACACATTATATTATAACGCCTTATCTTCGTAGTCTTTATAGCGATAATAACCTTTATCAAAGTCTACCTGCACCAAAAACTCACCCATAAACCCATTACGATTCTTTCTAAAGGCACACTCAATAATATCTGAGTTAGTTGCTCTACCTAAAGCGATTACCCAGTCAGCATCGTATGCGATCTGTCTAGACCACGCTGTTTGACCAAGTGTAGGAACACTACTAAGATCATTTACATCATCTGGTGTCGCAGAAGATATGGCAATAATTGGTACTTCTTCAGAAATGGCCATAAGTTTTAATTCACGAGACAAGTTCTTCATTCTTACTGTTTCATTATCCGACTTCTGATTTGGTGCCATAAGTTGTAAGTAATCTACAATCACAAAGTCTGGCTTGTATTGATCAATTTTACCACGTAGTACTGATGGGCTAATTTCCCCACCTTGATCGTTAGAAATAATATGAAATGGATTCTTACCTTCAAGATGACGCTTGTGCCATTCTTTTAGTGTATCCATTTCGATGTCACCCTTACTTATTTTTCTATGTGACCAAAGACCCTCACCCATAATTGTAAATACACGATTACGAACTTCGGTCTCAGACATCTCAAGACTAATAACCAATGGTGTCTTGCCTTGCTTCCAAGCCTGTACCGCAAAATAAAGTGCAAGCCAAGATTTACCAATTCCTGGATATGCAAGGAATACTCCTAATTGTCCACCAGTAATCCCAGATGGTAGGTAGTTATCAAATCCTGGTAAGCCAGTTTTAATGCCTACATTACCCGCTGCTTCCATCTTTTTAAGATGATCAAAATAAGCAATTGCAGAATCTAGATCAATAACATCAATATCTCGAATGGCAGACGTATTCTTTTTTAACTCTGATGTTTTTGTAATTAAATTATTTAATGCTTCTACACCCTTGTCATTTTGAACATCTCCTGCTGCAGAACGCAAAATGTCCTTAAGGCTATCATTTAAATATTCATGCTGTAATTCTTCTAGATGATGCTTAGTTGCTCCAATATCATCAATTATCTCAAAGTCTCTAAACTTTTCAACAACAAGAGATGCTGGCGGAACAGAACTATTGTGCTCAAAATAGTTTCTAATAAAATTCCAGATGTCTAAGTGCGTTCTAAGAATGCCATCAACATTAGCCTGTAATAAAACGTGTATCTGCTTATCTTTTAATAGAGCATTAATTACTTTTGCTTCTGAGTTATTCACTTAACCATGCCCTTGCCTTTCTACGTCTTTCTAATCGCTCTTTATCATCTTGCTCTTTATCAAGTTTAGCATTTAAAATTTTTTCGGCATTATATGCAAAATAATTCCAAGACGGAACTTGTGCCACTTTAAAATAGTATTGAAGTAAATCGTAGCATACTGGCAATCCATAGGACTCAATTAACGCATCTGAGGCCCACTGTTCTACATTTAAATTTAAAGTAGACTTTGCCTGATATCTTTCGGTATGATACTTAGAATATCTGCTTAGCAAAGCCATTCGGTCTTTGCGGTCTGCCACTATTCTTCTATTTCTGCCTTAGCCTCATTGATCTTCTCAGTCAATTTAGCCTCTACAAAGCCATAGACACGTTCCATAGCATCGTTGGTTGTTTCACCCTGCCTCTTTGAATCTACTACTCCCAAATCAAGCCGTAGCGATTGAAAATTGCCAAGATTTAATGTATATCCTAAAGTAACAGATACCTTAGTCTCTTCGTTTTGCTCCATTAGTCCTCCAAAGGCCTAGTTAATGCTTTCATTCCAAACAGGAATAAATCTACCATCTTCAGTTTTCGTATAAATAAGTATACCATCGCCCATCCTTCGTGTCAACTCTTGTTTTGTAGGCGTATTATTGTTTGTTATTAATCCATCTTTTCTTGGTTGCCCTTGATGTATTGATGCAATAATATCTCTCATTTCTCTAACCTGACTTTCAGAATAATAAGATCTAATTTGAAAGCCAGTTTTTCCATATTTACTACAGCCTTTAGGATATGGTATGGTTCCACGTTTCATAAGTAGTGGCATATATTTCCTATGTCTATTTAACAGTTGCGCTGTTTCATTGACAGTATAGGCTCTTTCTCTTTTCTTTTTAAATTCATGAGTAAAGCAAATCTCATTTTGATCTTTATTTATATTATATAAAGTTATAGTTCCTGTTGCCCTGCTGCTATGATATATTCTAACGAGATCTCCATTAAGAAACCATATTTTTTTGCTACCAGAAATTACAGTGGCGCTATTGTAGTTTTTGCCCTTGTCTTTTCCTGAGAAAGCAACCATGATCCCTCTTTTGAACTATCTGGTGGATGATAAAATTTTCTTTTACCACATATAATACAGTATACCTCAAGATGCTCTGATGTGCTAAATTGACGATCTACTAAAACTTTTCCTTTGCACTTTGTGCATTTCATTAATTAGGAATTCCAATTACAAGAACATTTACATCAATTGTTGCAACACCATTTGACGCAAACTTTGCAACCAGGTTTGCTTCAGACGTTGTAACATTTGTGAGAAAGATGGAAACATTTTTTCCTGCTTCAGTTCCACCCTTGTTCCATGGAGTTGCAACTACGATTGGTGGATATTTAAAACTAAAATTAACCTTAAATGGAACCTCTCCGCCAGCGGTTGTTGTTGCAGCATTTGTAACATTTACAGTTTCTCCATATATAGAGGCCCCTGGCGTTGGAACAGCATATTCTGTTCTTGGTGTGGTAGTGCCTACAATCTTAGTATTATTTGAAGATGTTGGAGAAGACTGCCTTAAAAGTTGATTAACTGTTGTAACAATGCTAGAGATGTATGAAACATCTAGTGGCTGACCTCTTTGTGGTATTGGTAACTCAGGCATAGTATTTAATTATAGCACATTCCCAATTAAAGATTTTCTTTAGTTGTTTTAACTAAAATTTGATTGGTATTTATTATCCTATCATATGTTGCTTCTTGAATAATAACATTAAAATTATCTACATCATCTTGATCTAATAAAAATCTAACACTAAAGAATCCTTGTTGGGTTTGGCTATATGAATAGGTTGAAACTGCTGGTTCTCCAACCGCAGTATTTGTTTTTAAAAATATATCATAATTTCTCATTACTTGCAACTCTGCTCCTGGAGGAACCCACTGCAAGATTACTTCATAAGTTGAAGTGCTTCCCTGTTGTTGTACAGATAAAGTATATGAATATGGAGAAGCAATTGTTGGCAACGCAACTTCATGAATTTTTGACCAGTGCGATGATCTGTTTCTATCTTCAGAAATAATTCTATATCTTAATCTAGTTTTTCCAGTTTGCCCACTAAAAGGTGGAAGATCTTGTTTTTTAATAATAGATTTTTTAATATTTTTATCTGCCATTATTCAACACCAACGGACATCCTATATTCTATATAGTTGTTTGTATTTGATGCTTTTAATATTGGTTGTTCATCAGCATTTTTTACTACTGTATATGCTGTTAATCCATATAGTGGATTTTGTGTTTGTGTATTGTCTATTCTTATGGCATCAAGACCTATGTAGTAATTATCAGTTAAAGCATTACTTGTAACTGCACAAGCATATATTTTTAAAGATGTCACATCTGCCCAAGAAAAACCATCTTCTTGTACAACATCTGAAATATTTTTTTCAATAGTATAATATCTATTGTTTGAAAAATCAATGCTTGCGTTTCCTGCATCAATAACATTAAAAATTAATCTTGCTTTTTTTGTTGAAGTGTTAATAAAATCAACAATAATTTTAACACTATCTGGTCCAGTGTATGGGGTTGAAAGTGTTAGGGCTGCAGACTTATTTATAACAGAAAAGGCAATTTTGATTTTGTCAGACAAAGAATTTTGAGACAGGTTAATTGATGTTCCAGTTTTTGCAATATGATAAACTGCAGAAAGATCAGTAGAAGATGTTGCATCTTTAATATTAGAAAAATCACCAGCAACCAAAATAACATTATTAAAAAACCTGCATCTTTCGTGATAATCATTTCTATTATTTCTATAAAAAATTCTATTATCAGCATTGGCTTGAAAAACATCATAGGCAACATCAATAACATTATTGTCTTCAGAATCAAGTGGTGTTGTTACAACTTGAATATTTGCCGTTGATGCAGTTACTGATTGCCAAGCCTCTTCTTGTGAAAATAAAACAAGGTTCCTGCTATCAAATCCAGCAGCAGAAGGATTGCTTCCCGCAGAGTAAATTCCAATTTCAGAAATTTCATATCTTTCCTGGCTGGGAAGTTCTGCTGTAAAAACTAGTTTATTTACTCCATCTTCATATACATATCCTCTGGAAGAAATTGGAACTCTAAACATCTCAAAATCTAAAAGTTCTTTTTGTGCATATGTATTAAAACTATGTGAGTCTGCAGATCCTAATGGTTGTGGTCCAGAACCAAAAGCCATGTAGGATGCAAATGCTGGGGCAGTGCCCAAAAGGTACTTTGCAACAATTTCTTTTCCAGTGTCAGTTATCAAGACTCATCAACCCCTAATGTATCATTATATATTATACCACCTGAAAAAATTTCTATTTGAACTCTTTCATCAGGTTCATTATCTTTAGTTTCTATAACCAAATTTCCACCTGAATCCATGTAAACATTTGTACCATTTGTGCTAGAATCTGTTGAAACATCTGGTATTCTGCTGAGAAGATTAATGGCAAAATTAAAAAAATAAACATCTGAAGTATCCTGAAGGGCTATAATCTTTTTAGGATCATATGTATTTTTAAAGTTTGATATATTTGCAATAGGTTGATAATCTATATTTTTAGTATTAACAAAATTTTTATTACTTAATATTAAGAGTTCGTGTCCAGCAACTTGTTCAAAAAACAAATTTACAAGTTCTGCCGATCCTATAGCGTTTGTAACATTTTCATCAAAATCAACGTATTGGGGCGTTGCTATTTTAACAGAGGCTTTTGTTACTAAATTAGATGACTGTTGATTTGTTTGTGGAACTGGTGGTGTTGCTGAGGCTGTACCTTCTTGTTGTTGCCAATATTCCATTTTTATACCTCACTCAAGTAAACTGTCATAGATGGTCCACTATTATTTCTATTGTATTCAATATTATAAACTATAAATCTTGTATTTGTTGTTGCTACCATATCAACACCGTCATTGTTTTTATAATCAATAGTAACAATATCCCCTAACTGAACTATTGGAGTCGCAAACATTTCAATCCCTACTGATTTTTTAGGTTGCATTAATTTATCAATTATCCACCCCATTAAATTTTCAGCATCATCAGATGTTTGAATATAATCACTTTCAATAGAAAAGTCATTTTTTCCATAAATAATTCTGCTATTTTTAATAGTGTTATATTTTTGTTCTTCAATAACAGGTGAATATACAATAGCATTTCCTTTAAGTTCTTGATCTGAAAAACTTGAAGTTTTCTTAAAATAATCATCAACACTGAGGGTATTAGTATTATCTTGTGTAAATGCAATACCAACAATGTTTAAAAAGTTAAAAGATGTAGTTCCTAGGTCTAATAAAGAATCCGTTGAATTAAAAATTAAAAATTCTGCGCCATAAGCATTTGATTGATAATTTGAAATAGTAAAATCTTTTACCCTATCTTGTGGTTTTAATATCTGTGAGGATAGTGCTGGATATGCATTATCAAATCTAATATTTAAATATGCACACTCTCTCATAATAGTTCCAAACTCATCATAAAAAATTTTATAATTTGGATTGTTTCCAGGTCCAACACCAGATAAATATGTATCTTGCAAAACACCGCTTAATGCATATTTTCTTAATGAGTCTTTAATGTTAATTGAGTTACCACTAAATACTTTACTAATTGGCTCAGTTATAGTAGTTGCTCCATTAGTAGAATAATTTGGTCCCATGGCAAGTAGATGTTCAAACATACATTTTGATCCGCCACGAGTAAATAGTGCCGTATTATAATTTTTAGGAAGTGGATCTTTGTCATCAACTGTAGCAACTAAAACATTGTTTATGTACAAATAAAACCTTCTGCTATTTTGACTTAAAGTATTATCTACATACTCTACTGCCAAATCATAAACTGTTGTGTATTTGTCTTCAAACTTTTTAGAAACACCAACAAAGTTTCCAGAGTCAGATAGGATGTCTCCGTTGCCACTCCACAAAAGTTCTGGTATTGCTTTGGTAGAACCTGAATCTTTTTTAATTTTATAAAATATAATATTTGCTTGTTCTTCAGTTCCACCATCTAAAGAAATAATTTCAAAATAATAACCGTTGTTATTTGTTGCATTAACCAATACACCAAGTCCTCCAGAATTACCAGATAGTTTAATTGGTTGGTTTGGAGAATCTGTTGGTATTTGATAATATATTGATCCATCTAATGGTACAAGTGTTTTATAAGAATCATTATTTTCGTCTTGAATTTCTCCAACAGATCCACCAATAATTCTAATTCTTGTACCAAAATAATTATATCGATCTTGAAAACTTTTAGTAATAAGCGTAATAAAATTTGTTGGATTTGGATCAGTACTTGTAAAGTTTGGACCCTTTAAGACAAGTGCTGACGATTGTATAACTCCTTTATGTTTTTGTGGATTAATAGTATTAGTTGTTAATATTTCATTTTCTGTCAAATTAGATTTGCCTAAATACTTTTTAACAATACTATTGGCTGTAGATTTTTTAGCCAAATCGTTATTTACACCAGCAGGGCCAGTTGTTGTACTTCCAGCAAAAGGACTTTCTCCAAAAAGATATTGTGATTCCATAACACAGCCTTTTCTATTATCATAACTTACCCATTCTTGTAAAAGTCCAGAAGTATGATATGCAATTTGTGTTCCAAACTGCGCCCTTCCACTTGATATTACTGCACCCTCTTTCATTCTACTAGTTCCAGAAATAAGTTCGTAGTATGGCTCAGAATATATTCTTACTCTACCAGTATGATATATTTTTCCATTAAATGGCATATTTGATAAATAATACTTGTATTCAGCAGAATTGCTAATCCATACATTTCCAGTTCCTGCAACGTTATACTCAACAGCATCATATTTTATAATTTCGCCATTTGCATAAAAATAACCTTGATATCTAACTAACAAGTATGCACTTTCGCCAAAATCAACAACATTGTTTTGAATAACTCCACCTTGAACGGTAGGTGGTAAATTGCTAAGATCTTTATTTAAAACAAGCGCAGCAAGACTATATCCTCCAGAATCATTACCAATTCTTGATTCTTTTGTATCTTGTATTTGCCACAAGGAAGATGGCTTATATATCCAAGATTTGTCTTCAGAACTAATATTTGTTTCTTGTCCTAACTGACTATATGTTTTATCAATATATCTTGTTTTATAAGTAATCTTTCCATCATTATATATTTTTTTATCTTGAGATGCCATACTAATAATGTTGGCAAGTTTTTTCCCGCTAATAATTTTGTTTTGAATAATGGTGGCAGTGTTTTCAACAAGAGAGGCGCTTCCTTGTCCAAGTTCTTCAGTCCAAAAAGTAGTATTATAAAACCCTGCGTCTAATTCTTCTTGACTAGTGCTTGTTGGACTTTCTCCATCATCTGCTAATATAACAATTTCAGAAACTTTATCAGTTACTTTTGAACCTATTAGTTCATAACTAATAGATCTTTCTGATGCACTAGGCATTAGGTAGTCTTTACTCATAACCACAAAGTTATTATATTCATCAAAAAACATTGCTGTTTGTGTTGATATGGCTAAATCATTTAATATTTCCGCTAAATTTTTATCTGGACTGACAAAAAAATATGGAATAACTGGTTCAATATCTGCAGCATTTCTTTTATAAATATAATTGCTAAATCCAACATAATCAAGCAATAATGCAATAGCATAACTTAATGAAACATTGGTAATAAACAACTCTGGTGCTGGCATTGATTCAAAATAAAAATATAAATCTCTTAATTTAATAGAAATTGTTCCACCTGTTATATCTGCTTGAGGAAAACCTTCTGAGTATAAAGTTTTTATTGGAACCAAATAATCATATCCAGAAACATTAATAATGTTTTCATAAAAAGTAAACTTAACATTTTTTCTAATATAGTTTGCAATTAAACTATTTGAATTTTCATTAAACGACTGATCTTCGTCAAAAATATTTATTGTTCCAGTTGAAGCAAGCAACTGACCAATAGGAAGTGCACCAGAACCGAGATCTCCTAAAGATTTTGTAACACTATAAGAAACAACTCTGTCTGAAATATCAACATTAAGTCTAGGGGAAAACTCAATCAAATCAAATGATGAGTTAAATTTATTCATAGAATCTACAACTATTCTTATTCCCTTAACATATTCAAACTCTCTATATTTGATTTGACTTGTTTCTGACTCTATATATGATGGAGGACTTGTCAAATCAGTTACAAAATGTTTTGTTTGATTTAACGAATCATCGGTCAAAAACCAGGTGTACTCTGGAATAAACTGTTCATATTGATTAGACAAACTATTCCAAATATGATATGTTCCTTTATCTGTAGAACTTGTAATAACTAAATATGAATAGCCATCAATTGATTTATTTGGTAATAAACTTTCTGATGTTAAAGTTTCTGCATGTATAAAACGTTCTTTGTATTTGTCTGGAACCTTTAGCCCATACGATAATTCTACGTACCCGTCATCTGGGACAATTGGCGATCCGTCTGGTCTCGTTGATGCAAAGTTAAAATCTTGAACAGTTACCCACTGATTTCCTTTTAATGTTTGAATCTTCCATATAGTTGGAGTTGTCTTATTTGCGATACCATAAAAGGGATCTGCCAAAGTGCTAACTGTAGATTGATACGGACCTAAATTAACACCACCAACATTGGTCTGCATTTTAACAACAACCCTATTAGATGGAACATTGTTTTTATAAACAACAAATGGGGCTGCATCATCTAAATAATATGATTGTCCTATAAGTCTATTTGCTATACCTCGCTCTGTTGTATTAGCAGAAGAAGTAGATTCTTTTTCGGTTCTATAAGAGGTCCAGTATTTAAATTCATCATTTCTATCTGGCATATAATATCTTGGCCTTTGTGTAAAAAAAGAACCTTGACCGTTTAATGCATCAGTAGTAAATGACGGTACATATCTGCCTGGAATATAAGATGTTTTATTAATTCCTGATCTTGGTCTAAATGGTTTAATGCAATCTTCTAAAGAATAATAAAGTTTAAGTTGTTCTTTTGTTGCGGTATAGAGTATTGGGCTATTATCATCATCTACCCCACCATCTACTACAACATCAGCATCTGTTGCACCAGTATAAAATTGTCCGACATCATTTGCATCAAATGTTGACTGAATTGTTAGATATCTAGTATCACTACTTTGTGGGCGATATCTATAGTTGCCCAACTTAAAAATATTATCTGGCATATTCATATTCCACTCAGCAACTATTTTTGATTTTGACTGAATAGTTGGTGAATTTTGAAAATGATTTTTTAGTGCTGTATTGTTAAACATTACACTTCTTCCAAGGCAACAGAAATGTTCCAAAGATCGTGGTTGCTTCTGCCTCTTTTTACAACATCATAACTAAAGTCTGCAATATATACCTGCATAATTTCACTATAACTTGTTAAGTGTAAGAATGCTGAATCATCTGTTCCAAAATTTTTATAATTATCATAAGACAAAAACATCCAAAATGGACCTTGATGGTTTTCATACCAATCAAGCAATTCTACTCCACCAGCACCTGCATCTGCAGTATACTCATTTTGACCAATAAGGTCTGATGCACCAGTTGAATCAAAATCTGCAACTCTTGAATGTGCTCTTGATGGCAAATTATCCCAGGACATAGATATTGTCATTTTATCTGCAATATGATGAGACCTCATATTACCATTAATCATTCTTTGTCTTTGTTCTATTCTTTGTGGTTTAAACTGTAACGAAGATCTATTGTGGTCTGATAAAATAAGAAATTGATTTGCTGGTTGTGCAGTTGTTGCCAAACTAACATCAGCACCTATTTCTTGACCAATAGGAATATATATGCCAGTAGTATCTAATGTTCCAGCATTTTCCGACCAGATTACAGCCTGTGGCCTTGTATATCTATTTCTGCCTAAAATATATGCTGCTGTTGCCATTATCTATTACCCCTAATTCTTTGTGAATCAATTTGTTTAATTTGATTAATAACAGTTCTTGCAATATCATTTGGATTTGCATTGCTATTTGATACATTGACGCTTAGGCTATAATTATACACTGAGTTACCTGGAAGTTCTCCATTATTAATATTATTCATTACCCCTGTGCCAAGCATATCAACTGCTCTTTTTTGTACTACAAACTCTCCAGGAGTTAGCATTGCTGGCACAGTGTCTGATCCACTTGCAAAACCACCCATTGCATATTTTGCTGGTACGATCATTCCTCCCTTGGCTTTTTTAACAACAATGGTTCTTGCTGGTGTATAAGGTATTCCTCCATAACCACCAGATGCTGGAATAACTTTTACTGTTTGTGTACTTTTAGTTAAAGGTATTCCGCTATATCCGCCAGAGTATGTAGTAGTAGTAGTTTCTCCTGATCGATCGGTACTTGAATTATCTTTAGTAGAAGTTCCAGATGTTCCTGATGTTCCTGATTTGGTTTCAGTTTTTAGGGGTTTGTTAATCGGGATAATCGTTCCACCAACAATGACATATTGTAGTAGTTGATCAGTAAATTGCTTAATTTTGTCGTCTTCTGCTTTCTTTAGTGCTGCTGCGTCTTCTTCTGCTTTCTTTAGTGCTGCTGCTTTAGCCTCTTCTTCCCTTTTTAGTTTTTCATCTCCAAATTCTCCACCATCATCATATTTTTTCTTTGCAGCAGCCTGTGCATCAAGCAATGTTTGAATTTCAGTTCCAACACTCTTAAGCGCAGTTACGGTAGCATTTGCATCTCCAACAACACCCTTTAATATTTGTCCCAAGAAATCTTTATTATTTGGATCAATACCAGCATCAAGAGCCTTAGCAATTGCAGTAACTGCACCCTCTATTTCAATTCGTGTCATTCCAATAGTTTTCTTAAGTTCATCGTCTAAGGCATTTTTAGCAAGTCTAATCTTTTCTTCAATATCTGCTAGGCTATTAACAATAGACCTATTATCTGCTTCAATTTGCTCTCTTGTTTTACCACCAAACCCAATGCCAGCAAGTTGTTTCTTTCTTGCATCTTCAATTGCTTTTCGCTTTCTTTCAATCTGTGCAGCAGCCTCTGCTTGTCTAATTTCTTGAATTGCTGCAGCAGCCCCTGCCATATCCCCACTAGCAAGCGCTTGAGCAAGATTAAATCTTCTTTGCTGTATTTGATTAATTTCTTCTTGCTTTACTGCAATCTTGTCTAATGCTTCAATTTGCTTGTCATACTTCTCATTAATCTTTTCTTCTTCTTGCGATATCTTTTCTAAAGCATATTCATTTGCTGCTTGACGAGAACTTAAAACTGCCTTTTCAGATGCATATTGATTTTCAATTAACTGCTCTTGTAATGCTACAAACTTTTGTACCATTTCAAATCTAGCCTTTTGGCCATCCATCTCATCCATAAGAGCAACTTTTGTTACTCTTTCATATTCTCTTTGAGCCTTAGTTAGTTCTCTTGTTTGATTTTTAAGTTCTTTTAGTTGTTTTGGAGTAAGTTCATCATTTGCAAGAGCAAGAGCAAGGGTTTGATCTTTAGCAAGTTCTTGGGCTTCTGCAAAACTAAATCCAGCCTTGATAAGTTTTGATGTGGCTTGTGTTTGCTGATTAAGTGCTAGAACGTTGTTTCTAATGTTTACCTGGTACTCGCCTAGTTTTGCAGCAACCATACCACGCATAATTGCTTGTCCTGCTGCATTTAATGTCATTAATCCATCTTTGCCCGTAGTGACAAAATTCTTTAAATCTTTTTGTATTCCTTCTGGACCAAGAGAATCTATAAAATCTAAAAATTCTTGACTTACTTTGCCATTGCCTAAAAGTTGTTGATCAATACCTTTAAATTTTGTTAAACTGATTGCATCTTTACCAGACATGACTCTCTTTAATTCTTTAAGTCCACCAAGAGCATTAATGCTACTACTTTGTACCATTTTAAGCCTCATCAATAAATCATCAAAGGTTGTATCTCTTTCTTTACCACCGCCACCCTTCTTGCCATCACCTGGAAATTTTGAAGCATCTTGTGCGATCTTTGTTAACTGTTGTGATTTAAAGTTAGTAAATTCTCTCTTTTTAGATTCTATAAATCCCTTTTGTTCCATTTGTCTTGGGTTAGCACCTGTTTCTTTTAGGTATGCTTGAAATTCTGGACCGTTAGTATCTACGGTTTCCGTTGTTGTAATTAATGATGTTAAATAAACTTTTTGCTGTTCTGGTGGAAGTGCGTTATAATAATCAAGATTTTCATTAAGTGTTTTAATTGCTTCTGGACTTGAGCCTAACATCTTAACTGCAATCTTTTGTTCAATCTTACCTTTCTTTGCATCAATTTGTTTAAAAATATCCATAAGACGTGCTTGTTTATCTACATCTTTTGATATTACGTTTCCAATTATACTTACGTCTAATACTCCGCCAAGTCTGCTAATCTGATTCCAAAAATCAATTTTTTCTTGTGCTTCTTTAGATGTCGGTGCTGCTCCTACTTCAAGCATAATTTGTTTTTGTAGTTCAGTTTCTGTACCATCTTTTCCAGCAAACATTGAAGCAACGCTTAAGGCTTCATTTGACACTGCTCCACCAAACTTAGTGGTGATGTTAAAAAATTTTTCTTGATCTTCTTTAGTTTTAAAAATGTCTACAATATCAAGGACCTGCATAGGATCAAGTTGTCCAGATGCTAATTGCATTTTAAGAGTATACTTTTGTTCATCTTTAAGTTCCATGTCATCAATAGTAGATTTTGATAATGTAGCAACATCTTCAAGTGCTGTACCTTTATATTTAGAAGTTATAGCCTTATCTACACCCGTCATAAGTTGTGATTGTGCCTTTGATTTTGTAAATGACTCAGTAATTTGTTGTGTTGTTTTTTGATTTTCTTCAACAAGTTTTTGCCTATTTGTATCATATTCTACTTGAAGTTTTTTGGCTTCTACAATTTTTCCTTCTGCTTTTAGAAGTTCTATTTTCCGTTGATATTCTAAATCCATAGAATCTACCAATTCTTGTTGTTGTTCTAATGCAATTTTTTGTAATGCTACTTGAGCACCTGAACTCTCACCCATTCTTTTTGCTCTATCTTTTCTACCATATATTGCACCAGCAATTGCACCGCCAATTGAGCCGACAACAGCGCCAATGGCTGTACCAACGACTGGAAGAATCATTGATCCCACCATTGCTCCCGCTAATGCACCTCCGCCAGCACCTGCTGCTTGCCAACCTTGAGCCTTAACCATATCCATGCCTGTCACGTTGCTTGACCTATTAGTAGCCGCTGCTGCTTGACCCATTCTTTCTCTTGTATCTTGAACTAATTTTGTTCTAACAGTTAATGGATCTGTCATTAAGTTTTCACCACTGGGGCCAAGGATAGATATTAACTTAGCGTTAACGCTCATTCCAAATGAATAATCTCCAAGTTCTTGAGCGATATTTGCAACAACGCTTCTTGCTTGTTCAGCACTCATTGCTCCAGAACTTACTGCTGTTGCCATTTGTGAAACAAGTGCACTTTGAGCACCTGCTTGTCCACTTTGTTTAATGTTTTTTCCAACATCTTTAGTCATTTGCTTACCCTGCTCACCTTCAGCAAATGCTTGTCCAAATGTTTTTTTACCTGGTTGAATTTGATAGATTCCAGTTTTTTCTTTTCTTCTTCTTTCCATAACTTCACCAGCAGATACTTTTCCTGCTGCTTCTGCAAACATTCTTATGTTTTTAGAACTTGCTCCCATTTGTTCTGCAAATGCAAGAGTTTCATCTTGTGCCTTATCAAAACTTCTTCTAACCAGTACTGCTGAAAGAGCAATTGCTCCAATTCCAACAACAGCAGCACTTATTGGTCCCTGAATCATGGACATGGCCATTATTGCTCCACTAGCAGCCGTCATCATTGGAGCAATCTTATCTGCAATTCCTCCACCCATCAATGACGCACCCTGAGCAACAGCACTTAAACCAAATGCAGCCATGTTTGCCCTTTGCATAAGCATTTGATTTTTTACTCTCAATGCTTCAAGATCTTGTCCTCCTGCTCCACCCGCACCTCTACCAAACCTACCAAATCTTCTTTTAGTTGTTTGTTTAGTTGTTGCTTTTTCTTTATCTTCAGATGGATCTTTAACACCTACTGGAATAATAATTCCTCCAGCACTTACACGTTCACCAGATGGTAGTGTTGAAACAGGGTTTTGCATTGATGCTTGATTATTAAGTGCATCTTTAGTACTTCCAAGCAATGCTCGTGATATTGTATTTGCAAATGTATTACTTACTTTTGATAAACCACGTTCTACAACATTACTAAATTTTGTACCAGCACTTTCTGCGCTTTGTGGGTTTATTCCAATGCCTTCAAATGGGTTGCCTGATGTTGGTGGTGTACCATCCTGTCTCTTTACAGATACTCCTGAATTCATAGCCTCTAATAAAGGACCATTTTCTTGTGTAGCCTTTTTATTTACTACAAACTCTCCTGGGGTAAGTAATGCTGGAACTGTATCTTTTTCTCCATACCCTGGAACTGAACCGCCAGTTGCCATCTTTCTCGGAAGAACAAAATTAGGAGACTGCATTCCTCTAATTCCAAATCCTCTATTTGCAGCAAATCTTTGGAATCTTTGTGATGCTCCAACAACATTTCCTCTACTGTCAACTCTTACAAGATTACCTAGCGCTCCTCTTGTAGCAAGATCTTTTGGACCTGTTCTTTGTTGAAGTGTGGCCAATACTGATGAAAGACTTGTTTTATACTTTAAATGCGTTCCAGCACTCTTTGATTTATTATTTCTAACAGTCATACCTTTATCTGATAACAAACCTTTTTTCCACAAACTATCTGCATTTTGCATTAATGAATTTCTAATTCCAGATGTGTCTGTGTTAGTTCCAGATGCTCTAAAGAATGAAGCATATAGTGCTCTAAATATTGGACCGCCTGGTTTCATTTCACCTGCAGAAAGAGCGCCATTTAAAGCATATCTTGTGGCCATTCCTCTTCGCCACGATTCATTATTATTTAATGTTCCATAGTCATCAACTAGTGCACCAATAGCAGCAGTTGTATTTGGTGTTTTGGGACCTTGTGAAAGAATTTGGATAGCCTTCTTTGCATCGTCTCTTGTTAATGGATAAGGATATGGAAGTGCTTTATTACTTTCAGTTGCTTGATTGTATGCTTGACTTCCAGCAATTACATAACCAGCATATTTCTTTTTACCTGAAAGTGGGCCACTTGTATGTGTTGGGCCACCACTAATTAAATGTAACCCAGATGTTTGTACTTGACCACCAACAAACTCTTTATTTATAGGTGTTCCAGTACCTCTTAATACAAAACCACCTTTATTTAATCTTTGTAAAAATCCTTTATTTTCTTGTGCTGCATCTTTTCTTACAACAAACTCTCCAGGAGTAAGCATTGCAGGAACTGTGTCTCCACTTCCTGATCCTGGAACAAATCCTCCTGCTGCAAATTTCTTTCTTTTAGTTGACCCGAGCATGCCAGGGTTTGATATTGCAAAATTATTTGCTGCAACAATACCACGTCTATATGCATTTGTTAATCCATCAACTGCGCCAGATTCTAAAGTAAATGTTTGAATTAATTTTGAATGTGCTTGATTTAAAGATGCAGCAATTGTAGCAGCCTCAATTTGTTCAGACGACATGTATTGAGTTTGAAATGCTAACTGGTTAGATTGTTTTCCTAAACCAAGAAATCCACTTCTCATTGTTGTAAATAGTTTAATAATATTTGCTGCGCCATTGGCAATCAAACCAAAAGTCATAAGGAATACTGGACCAATTGCTCCTATAATTGTTGCAACTACAACTAATGCTTTTTTAGTTCCGTCTCCAAGACCATTAAACTTTTCAAGTATCTTGCCGACAAACTCTGCTATTGGTGTAATTGCTTTTAAGAATTGTTCTCCAACTGGTGCAATTGCTGCTTTAAGATTTTCCATTGACTTTTTAAATCTTGTTCCAGTTGCATCTTCTACTGTTTTTAATTCTCTTTCAGAAAGAATTGCCAACTCTTCTGTTGATTGTGAAACTAAATCTAAAACGCGTGATGCCTGTGTTCCATCTTTACTTACGTTTTGAAATAGCGTTGAAAGTCTTGAAAATTGGAATTTACCAAAAAGTTGCTCAATTGCTCTTGCTCTGGTTAGTGGGTCTAACGTATCTAGTGCAGCAGCAAAATCTAAAACAACTCCTTTAACATTTCCCTGATTAGATTCAACAATTTGATTGATATTAACACCAAACTCCATAAGCATTGCTGATGCTTTAGTAGTTGGGTTAATTAATGCTGCAAGACCAGACTTTAATGCGTTTGCACCTTCTGAAGCATTAATTCCACCTTCTTTCATTGCTGTAAGGAAGAATGCAAGATCTTCTACGTCTCCACCAAGTTGTTTAACAACTGGGCCAGCCTTTGGAATTGCAATAGTTAAATCTTCAATGCTTACAACAGTTTGGTTTTCAACTGCGTTAAGAAAGTTAATTTTTCTAGCAAGGTCTTCTGCTGATGTTCCAAATGCATCTTGTAATGCAATTGTTGTAGATAAAGCCTCTGACTGCTCTACAGATCCAAGAACCGCAAGACGTGTTGCTTCTGTAACTTGCGCCATAAGGTCTGCGCCCATCTTACCGCTGGCTGCTGCATCTGCTGCAAGTTTCATAGTGTCTACAACTGCAACACCGTATTTTGTAAACTCATCAGCAAGCAATCTTATATTTTCAAGAGCAGCATTTGTCTCTTCTGTTGTAGTAAATATTTCACCATAAACACGCTTAAATCTAATTGCTTGTTTTTCTAAATCTATAAATACTTGAGATGCTTTGGTACCAAAAATAGTAAGAGGAATTGTAAAACCAACCATGAGTTGACGACCAGCCCACTGTGTATTCTTACCAAAATTTAAAAGGTTTGTTGATCCTTGTTTTAATAGTTGTCCGAATAACTGTTGTTTTTGTGCAGCAAGAGCAATTTTTGTTGATAGGTCTTGCATGTCTAGAGTAAGTGGTCTTACTGCTATAGACTGTAACGATCCATTTGCTGAACGACCCATCTTAATATATTGGGTCTGCATTGTTTTAACACGTTCTTCAGCAACCTTGCCAATTGTGTCAAATTCAGATTTAAATAGTTTACTAAATGTTTTTGTAGAGCCAGCAGCAAACCTAAAGTATTCTCTAGTAGAAAATTTATTTCTTTCTAAAGAGTCAGTAAATGATTCTGTTGTACTTTTTATTTCTCTAATGCCTGCTGAAAACTTACCAGTAGCATTGATAGAGTTAATTAAGTTACTTTGTAAATCTTGTTGTGCCCTTGCTGCCTGAGCACTATTTTTTGCTAAAGAGGTGTGAAATGTTGATATTTGTCGTTGCAGTGCTTTTAATTGTGCTAACGCTTCACTAGCATCAATATTAACTTGAATATTGGACTGAATATCAGCCATTCACAGCACCTCTTTAGTTTTAAATATTTAGAAGGTCAGCCTCTTGAAGATTAACTCCAGATGCTGCTTCAATAATTTTATACACAGTTGGAAGATCCAAGATTTCTTCTAACTTTTCCATGTCGTCTGCTAGTTCTGGCTTATATTGCTGCAATGCAATATTTACACATTCTAGAAGAACGACAAGCGACTTTTCGTTATCCTGAGAAACAGTTGCAATCTCCTCAAACTTTTTCATAAAAGGCTTAAGTAATGATATTTTTAGAGGTCTTAGTGCAATCTTAGTTCCATCAATAAGAACTACAGTTTTTTCATCTTTTGCAGTAGTTGCTGCCATTATATTGTTCCTTTCAACATAGTAAATCAATTATAGCATAAAACACTATTTTTGGGTAAGATCTTCGTACTCTAAACCCATTCCTATTCCAAACCCAGCCATTTGTGCATTTGCACCTTGTAATGATAAAACATCATTACCATCAGATGTTTTTCCTTTGCTAAAGACTCTAGCCTTTAGGTTTTCCCATTCATTTTGTTGATTTTTTCCCTTGTCAATATCCACACCTTGTATTGCTGCTAAAAACTTTTTTTCTTCATAATCTAACTCTCTTCGTGAAGCAAGGGTTGCCATAAGTTCTGGCATTGATAAAGATAGTTCTAATTCTCTATAATCTTTCCAAATTCCTATTAAAAATACTTCAGACTCTAGTTTTGCAAGATCTAAATCTGACCATCCAGATGCTTTTTCACCATCCATAGTTTTTTGTTTTACATCTTTATCATCTTTACTATTTACTTTAATATTGGCTGCATACTCTAATATTTCATAAACCATATGTAAATCTACTAAATTTTCTACATCTTCCAGGGATTTAGCCTCGGGATAATATTGTCTCATTGCAATAGCAGCGCACTTAACCAAAACATCAACTGCATCCATATCATCTTTTACATCTTTTATATTTTCAAATTCGTCCATAAGATCATGCAAATGTTTAATTTTTAATGGCACCATCTCAATGGACCTGCCATTTAATAATTCAAGATTTTTTGAAGAATATATTTTTGTAGCCATTTACATAATTTTAGCACAAAAGGACAAAGCCCATCTGTAAAAGATGGGCCTTATCAATCAGTTAAGATTATGATGCAGTGTGAGTGCGATCAACGATCTTGCCGTATGTTGCTGTCAAGTCATCTGGAAGAAGACGGAATGAAACTTCAAACATTGAAGCCTCGTCACGCTTAGCAGATACTGTAACATTTTCAATGGAAAGAGCACGATACGCAACGTATACACGCTCAACGTTTCCAGAGTCTTCACAGTCACCAGTTCCTGGACCTACTGCAATGATACCACGCTCAACTGGGCATTCTCCAATGTCTCCTGCGGAGAGTTGAAGAGTGCGACCTGCTGATGAAGCCTTGTTGCCTGAAAGGTCAGAATCCTGGCCTGCGGTAGCAAGAAGAAGATTCTCAAGAGTTGCCTCTGCAAAAGCGGTAGCAAGATTTACTTGCATTCCCTGCTTGTAGAGTTTTGCAACGTCTAGAATCTGGTCAACCTGAACCTCACCAAAATCTGGCTGGAATTGAAGTTCAATACCGTTCATTGTATAACCAATGTTTGTAAAGTCTGGATCTGATGAAAGAGTAGACTTGTAAGATTCTGTGCTTACAAACGATGGAATAGCGTTAGTGGTGGTATTGAGATTGGCATCAGCAACGAAAAGGGCTGCTGCACCGACGATAATGTTAGTGGACGTACCACGAGAATATGCTGGCATATTTAATTCACCTCTTTTTTTAGTTTTGTATTAAGTTGTGTAGTGGTAAACAAGGCGATGTTTCCTCTAAACCTAGTATATCAGTGTTTTTAGGTATAATTAATATCAGGATCTGGGATGGCAGTATTAATAGTTTTCTCCTGATTAATGGAATGGTAGTCATACTCAATAACGAATTTATTGAGGGTCAGGCCTCTTAAAGCAGCAAGTTCAGTTAGGTCTCTAACTTCTTCCAACTGATAGACCTTAATATCATGAAAATATACGTTATGTGTAATTGGTACGGCTAAATCTATTATTGGACTATCCCCATTTTGCTTAGCCATACACCACTTATTTAGGTCTTCTGCAGCAGCATCTGATCTATCAAGAAGTTGTGAAATTATAATTCCAGCATCTATAATCTTGCTTGGCACTGAATAAACATAGTATAAAAGTTGTTCACACTTCATAGGATAAAAAGCATTTCTTCTAAATCTTAAAAGCCTATCATATTGAATAGCGATATCCCATTCTGCTGAAAGAGGGTTTCCATCTTCATCATACTGTTGTGCAATATCAACTCTGTTTTTTGTTAAATCGTCTATTGCATTTGGATTGCTTGGAATTGTAAGCACACTAAAGCCATACTTGTTTAGTTCTTGTTTAATATATTCATTAATCCAGATAGGTGGAAATGGAAGGTCTCTTATGTCTTTCATATTCCTATTCTACCCCAATTGTTGCATTCAATATCCAGTTATACCCTGTTTGTATTCCTTTTGATTTACCTTGTTTAGATCCTGCTTTAAAATTACTCTTATAGGCTTTTGGGTTTTCTAAATAATCAATAAGGCCACTAGATCTTAAAAATATTTGACTAAAATATGATTTAAAGAATGAATCAAAAACTTTTTCATATGCTCCCTGAACTTGATCTCCTCCAGGATTGTCTACTCTAACTGGTCCTTTAGTAAATACTTGCTCTCCATTATCTTCAAATGCAAGAACACTTTTATTTTTAGGCCTAATGGTTACTGGAATTCCATTTTCCATTATTCTAGCCTTGTCATAAAAGGGAACAGAGGATCCACTCCGTCTTGATCTTGACTGAGTAAAGGTAGAATTAAAAGAAATTCCAATATCATTTACAATGTAATTAATTTCATATAATTTTGCTGATGGGCTTCCAGTTTTGTCCCACTCATAAATATGATGTAACGCTCCTGGACTCATTCTTGCATTAATGTCAATATATTTTTTTAAACTATCTATAGTTCCTTTTGCTAAATTTGTCATAAATCTTGATTGACCCAATTTTGTTCCATCAATAAATCCTATTGAATAATCAACAACATTAAACATAGTTTTTTCAAACTTTAAAGAATTTAATCTTGTTGTTATCATTAATCGTCAACGCCTTGATTTTCTGCTCTTCTGACAACTAACTTATAGTATTCAATATTTCCAAATGGACCAGTAAATGGCTCAAGGGTTGCAATTTCATATATTGTTCCACGATCTTCTCTAGCACCAGATGTTTCTTTATAAATAAGTTCTCCAGAACAGTTACGAACATTAGTAATTAAAACATTTGTAACTGAATTATTTGTTCCATCTTTTCCTATACGAATATCATTTTTAACTCTACCAAGAAGAATATTTTCATACTGTACAAATATTTTTGGCTTTACTTCTTCTTCAAATGCCGAGCCTACTGGATTTAAACTAATTACGATAGTTCTGTCAAATCCCCAGTTTTTTGTTATTTGACCATAAACATTTTGTTCAACAATTGGATGATATACATCTGCAATCATTGGATACATAAAGTCTATTTCGTTGCATGACATTACAATACCCCAGGAACAATAATGTTACCCGCATATCTCTCAAGAATCTTATCAACAATAAGATTTCCAGTACCAGCAAACAAGGTCTTGTCAAATTGAATTCTAAATTGATCTGTATTATATGCAGAGGCATACCTCTTAAAATAATCTAACTTTCCACACGCAATGTCATCCATTAACATTAATGTTGCTTCTTTTATATCTGTAGGAACAACCTTATATCCTGCCTCTACCACAAACGTATAGTCTGCACTCTTAGAAAATGTATTACCCCAGCCAATTGGACCAAGCCAGTCTGATTGTGCGGTAGGCATCATAAGGGGTGCTTGATCTGCTCTATTGTAAGCACCTATAATTTCTTGAATAATGGCAGTTTTGTTGTCACTTAACTTATAGGTAACTCCAAAAATTGCTGGCTCTTCTAAGGAAGAATCATACCAAAGTTCGTTGTTTTGATATACCTTTAATATTTTACGTGCTCTATGCTTGATTGGAGCGTAGTCTGTGTTAAGTCCAGTATGCTCTATTGTTTCAGTTTTATAATAAAATCCACCAGTAATGGTATCAATAATTAATCTTGCTGTTAATTCTCTTTGAGTGATTTCCGATATTTCTGTTGCTGTTGTTCCAAGACTTGATGGATCAACATACGGCCTTGTAATTTCAAGCATATCTTCTACTACAATGTCTCCTGAAACTTTTGAAACTGTTCCAACTGGAGAAACTGCTGCTGAAGCAACGTTGGTTGCTGTTTTTGCGTAAGATATAGTCGTAGATGTTTTTGCAGTAATTGTTTGTGTACCATTAAAGGTTTCACTAACTCCAGTTACAATAACTGAGTCTCCAACAACAAAAGGGTGGGCAGCCGATGTTGTTAATGTGGCAACATTTGAAGTTAATGATCTGTTTGTTATAGAAGCAAGGTCAACCTCTTGAATTCTTAACGCATAAACTTTATCGTATAAATGCCACCCATCTGTTTCAAACGTATAGTTTATTTTTTTGCCTGTTGTTGATGTTATTCTTTCTTCTAAAATAACTATATCTCTATCTTCGTCTTCAATAATCAAATCATATGCTGTAGATGCTGCTGGTACATCATAGGAAATGCTTAACGGGTAAGGTGGAAGACGGAGTATTTTCATTTATTTTTGCCGTAGTATTTTGCTAATTCAACGGCGCTAACCTCTCGTACAGACTTAGATTGTAAAAATACCTCTAAATTTTCTTTATCAATAATAGAAAATCCTTGATCAACATGTCCATATCCTTCAAAATATAAATTTTTTTCAGAATAAATGACTGTTTGATCGTTAACATCAGCCTTTGATGTTACTTTCTTGTTTGTAGTTGCCATGTGTTATGCTCCTTAATCGTACCCTAATTATAGCAGATTGTTAAAAAGGGCAGAGGAAGAATCCCCTGCCCTAATTAATTCCTTAGTGATTAGGAAGCAGCAATGTCCTTATAGGCAATTGCATCTTCTTCTTCAATCTGGATACCGAAACGGACAAACACTGTGTATTCGATAGTATCTTTCTTTGGTTGATACTGACGATTTACAGTGATATCGCGCTGGAATCCCCAGATACGGTTTGCTGGGAATGTCAAATCGACATAATCTGCTGGATAGTAAGGAACTTCCATTACGTCAACGCCGAGTACACGAGTGGTACGGGCTCCGCCGAATGTCTGTCCTTGACCATCAAGATATGCTTGACGATTTGCTTGTGTGCTACCTGTACGGCTTGAGAAAGCCTCAGAAATAGCATCAGCAAGAGTACCGTTGTTGCGAACAATGCTCTGGAACACATCTGTACCTGCATAGAACTTAAGATTATTCTTAAGTGCACGATACTTACGTGGCATTGCATTGATGATACCCTGCATAACTGGTGTTGTCCAGTTATCAGATGTAACGGCTGGAAGCACAGAGTCGTGTGCATCTCCGTTAGTTGTAATCATGTGGTGGAAACCGTCCATAATTGACAAGAAGTTTCCTGTTGAACCATCTCCGTTAATAGCCAAATCTTCGATATCATTACCGAATGCATTGGTCATCAAACGAACAAGATGATCTTCAAGTGCTGCACCTTCAACGTTGTCTTCAAGTGCTTCTGTAGTAACTTCCCAATCAAGACGAATCTTCTTGGTTGTGAGTTCTACCTTCGTGAACTGTGCACCAGCGTTGGTGTAAGCACCATCACCTTGAGCAGCAGCGCGAAGGACACGCTCACCAACGTTAACTTTTTCAAGTTCCATTGTGTTGGCTCGCATAGTAACTCTACGGCCATCTTTAGCGAGAACTGTAGCATCCCAGACATAATCAATAAATTGACGTGCCTGTTCTGGTCTCAGAATTCCACTAGCAGCAGATCCCGAAGGATTTACAGCGTTTGCACCAGTTGTTACACCGAATTGTGCGGTTGGGATGTTACCCAAGGTGTCTGCACCTGGAGTAGAAACACCACCGATTCCACCAGAAGCAAAGCCACCATCCGCGTTATATAAACCCGAGTCTGATGCGCCTGCGCTACCTGGTTGATTCTTAATAATTTCTTCTGACATATTGTTCACCTCCTAGTGAATTTACCTTATTTGAATAGGTCAGTTGTGAGGAAACGACCGCCCCATAAGGATTTCTGTACCATTTCTGGCTCCTGAACGATCTCGCCTAGATCTCCAGACTTTCGGAAAGCAGTATCTTGCTCTACAGCATCTACTCTCTTTCCAAACTCAGCATTACTTTCTTTGACGTTCTTAACCTCTTTAGATACGTCTGTAATGGACTTGCTTAATTCAGCAACTTGAGTCTGGACCATTTTCATGGTCTCTTCATTCAAGGACTTAATAGTTGCTGCTAGATCGCCAAAGGCACTCGCAAGAGTTTCTTTAATTTCGGCAACTGCATTGACTACTACCTCGTCAGATTTTACAATTTCTTCAGTTGCTTTTGCAACTTCATCTGACTTAGCAAGTTCAGTCTCAACAACTGCTTCGGCTGTCTCAGTTGTTTCAGCAACAAGTGCTTCTTCAACCTCAACACTCTTGGTAACAGTTTCAACATCTGTTGCCTTTGGAGCGACCTCAACATCTTTAACAACTTCCGTTGTTTCATTTGTCATAGGACTTACCTCCTTTTGAATCTCAGTTGTACTAATACCTTTGGCACTATCAACTAAGAACTTTATCATGTTTGTTTTTTCATCATCACTTTTCTCAACAAAACCTATATTTTTCATTGCCTGTCCAGAAGTGGGGCTAACTTCTGTTTCATTTTCTGAAACCATAACAAGGCCAGACTCACTGTCCCAAAATACATTTTCTACAACAATATCTGCTGCAGAACCCTTAAAAACATTTATCCCATCTACTTTTTCAATAGAAATAATGCTTGCAAATTGATTTGCTGGGCTATCAACAAGTGAAAGTTCTATAAGATCATAGTCTTTAATAATTCTAATTGGCTTATCCATTTTTTCATCATAGCCATCGTCCCACGTGTTCATTCTTCCGCCAATTGAAAAACCTGTATATGTCCCATCCAATACTTTCTCCCACGCATTTTGTGCGCCTTTTGATACATATGCAGAAACAAAAACACCAGAATAAAACTTCTTTGACTCTGGATCAAAATATTTATCTTCTTTAAATGCCACCATTTTGCCTACTGCAGATGGTTGATGCATTTCACGGATGTTTCCTCTAAACTTAGAAAAAGCCTTTAAACTAGCGTCACTTGTGACAATATCGTTTTGTACGTCAAGATTGTCAAGTGTCGCAAAACCTGACACAACTCTACGTTCTTTGTCAACCTTAGCAAAAGGCATTGACAACCTTAAGTTGTCTCCTTCTGTTGACCAATGGGCTTTGTTAATGATACTCATATCACATCCATTATATCAACTTTTTTACGACTTTGTTGATATTATGTGGAAGATCTTCCCTCTCCCTGTGCATTTCTTCCAGAAATTGTGGAAGGAGAGTCTGAGTTGTTGTTTGTTCTTTCAGCATCTCTTTGTCTATTCCCAGAAATATTTGCTCTAGCATCTGTTGCTTGTCTTGCAGACATCTCAAATGGTGCGTCTCCATCTGGTCTTTGTGGCAAACCAATAACTTCTCTAGCCTCATTTGGCATCATAACCTGAGTCTTTACATATCTTTCAAGAATTTGAGACTGTGCGATTTCATCAGTGAGTGTAAGTTCATTAAACTTAAGTTCAAGGACATCTGTTTTTTCACGCACTACTTTATTGATAAGTTTTTCTAGTTCTTGTTGTGCTGGTCTAGCAACCTGCTCTTTAAATGTTCTATCTTGTGACAAAGCAGCAGCAATAGATCCACTATCTGCTCCGCCAAGTTTAGAGATAGGAACTTGATGGGCAATCAAAATATCATCACGATTTCTAATTCTATATTCATTAAATGAAGCCTCTTGAATTCCATTTTCAATTGGATCCATCTTAAATTCAACTTTGTTGTTTTCACTATCTCCAGGAAGTGGGATATAAAGTGTTCTATGAGACTGCGACTTTAGACCAGTCTGCAAGAATCTAAACATCTTGTCTTCTGCATCAGCAGATAACTTTGCACCCTTAAGAGTAATTATGTATCTAGGAACTGCTTTATTTTCAAAATAATCAATGTTATATTGTGTTGCTAATTGATCTCCAACAAGGGATGGTAATGCAGCAATAATATCTGGTACACCATAATATGTGTTTAATGGTGAATATTGTTTAAAGTGAATAATCTCATTTGCTCTACGATCTGTTGTAATTGGATTTACATTCTTTGCCCCAAAATTTCTAAAGTAAATTACAGATGGACCAATAATTTGAACATAGCCATCTTTTAGTCTACGAATACGAATTGTTGTTGCTGGAATATGTCCAACATAACCAATCTCACCAGTAACTGTACGACCAATTTCCATATAGCCATTTCCAGTTGCTTGCATATCTACATAAATTTTTTCCATTGTTTTTGTAAAACTATCGTCATCATTTAGGCTTTCTAACCAATCTTTCATTTCAATCTTTGCTCGTTCAATGCGTTTTCTTGCTCTACCCAATGAAGTTTCATCTTCAACGTTTTCAAGTTTAAGCATTGTTCGTGAACCTAAAACAAAGTCATATCCAAGACCTACGACATTTTCTACTTTTGCATCAATCGCTGCATGATTTGCAAATGAAGTATCATAGTAGTTTGCCAATTCGTAAAGATTGTATGGTGGTGTAATAACATCAAATAGTCCGTAACCATTTCTAATTACTGCGCCAGGATTTATAGCCTTTGATCTTGCATCTTCAACACCCGATGGACTTGAGTTTGCACTATTAAGATATGCGGTTGCTGCTGTATCTACCTTGCTTAAACTTCTTGATGTGCGTCTTTTAAAGTTTTGATCTAAATTTACTAAACCCTTTAAATCATCCCAAGACTTTCCAAAAGGATCGCTCTTCTTAAAGGTATCATCTTTTTCTACTGGATCGCTAATTGAGGCGCCAAGAATGTAATCTTCATTCATTATTCTTCACCATGTGTCTTTAATGTTTGCTGTGCATCATAAACTGCACCAAGATCGTTCATATTTGGAATAAGACCTTCACGCATTCTTGATAGTTGTTCTGTATATTCCATTTCACTTACTCTTTTAATTCCTGGATGAAATGCTGCATGACCACCTTCACATCCATAATATTCCGCTGATCTTCTTAACTCAGCCATTTTTTGTAAATCGCCACGCATTGATGGTATGTTAAGAAGGTTTCCATGACCATCTCCAAACGCTTTTCCATTAGGTTTCATCCAAATATAAATACCCCAGTCGTAACCTTTTTCAATTACTTTGAGTTTAGATTTACCGAGTTTTTCTGGTTTTGGCTTATTCATAACCACAAGTATACCATATTATGCTGGAGTTATAACGTACTCTTGCCAGGAAGCATCCTGGTATGAGGCTACGCTATTTGACACTATCTTAAAATCACTATTTAAATCGTCAACAACTATGGTTCTACTTCCAATATAAGTTTTGTACACTTCTGAAGGATCTACTATGTACCTAGAGTCTCTAGACCTAATTAATAGATTGTTCCAATCGCCTTCATTTTCCCATATTTGCCAACTTGCTCCTTCATCTTCAACTTCTTGCCAAGTTCGTAACACTAATCTTTGAACAACCTGCAAAGGTGTGCCTTGATAAAAAGAAATATTATTAAACATCATAAGATATTTTAAAACAATACTTCCAGAGTAATTATTAAAACTTAAAGACGAGTTAAAAGAAATTCCAAGAGAGTACCATTGCTGTATATCCATAACGGGCTCTCCAACTAACTTACCATTTAAATAATAAGATAAATCTGTAAAAATAGATCCAGTGGACCTTGTCTTGGCAAATATCACTCCTCGTTTTGCACTTGATGAGTTTGCCTTTATATAAAAATCTAAAGAATCCGTTTTATAATTTATTTCAAATATTTTAACTGGATCTTGAGGAAAAGCAAACAGATCACACCTTGTAAAAATCTGAAATGCGCTTAACGAATACTGCTCGATAGATGTAGAAGAAATTGGAATTGAAATTCCTCTTTCAATATCATTAATGCCATTTCTTAGTTCTAGTCCGCTTTTTCTAGTTAAATATAAATAAGGCGTATTGTCTTTATCAATAATTAAAGGATTCTTTCCTTTATAATTTGTATAAAATCCTACCTTTTTAAATGGATAAATATCTGTTCCATGTTTAGTTCCTATTGGAGTATTTGAATTATAATTAAGTGTTTTTGCAGCAAACTCTAGTTTTCTTAAAAAAACTTTTTTCTTTAAAATACTTTTAACTTTAAAGTTAACAAAATAAATTAAAGACATGTTAGATAGATTAACATTTTTATCTGGATAAATCAAATATCCATCAACCAACTCAAAACGCTTATCTGCCCAAGAAGTATTATTTAAATCTAAAATCCTGGACTGATTTGCAGAAACATCTGTATAGTCTTCGTCTGGTTTAGAGTAACCATTAGCCGTGTAGTCAAATGCAATATAAGATCTAACGGACGCCTCTGAAGTTAAATAAGGATTTGATATAGATGAGTTAGTCCAATATATCTGCTCAGTTGCAGGAATATCTGATGGAGATGGGTAATCAATGTTAAATTGTACATAATCTAAATCATTAACGGTATTGTTTGAAGCATCTGTAACCTGAGACATTAAAGAAGACACGGGCAAATAATCTCTCCAATATCCTGATATTGAAATATCTAAGAAAAACTTTCCATATTCTTCAAATGGAGAGAGGGTGTAACTAGCAATATGTGGAATCAAAGACGAATAGGCATTTACAGTTGCAATTCCATTAGAAGAAAAATGATGGTCTATTTCTAATGAATTTTTTATTGTTGATATACCAAATGTATAAATTTTTCCAGTAAATTTATTATTATTAAAATCATTACCAACATATAGTTTTAAAGAAAGGGGGTTAGATAAAAACTGAGACAGTCCTAAAATATTATTGCTTAATAACTTGCTAAACTCAAATCCTGCAACGAATTCATGAAGTGGAATTGCAGCAGATGCAATAGTAGTTATTGTTCCATTGTAACAAAAAACATAGTTGATGTTTCCATTAGTAGCAAGCCTTCTAATTTTTAAATAGTTGTTGTTGTCTTGAAATAGACACATTAAAGTTTGATCTGTCGAAGAACTTGTAAATTCAAAAACACCATATATAGCATTTATAGATGACTGCATAAAACTTAAATTGTTAAAATAAATAGAAGAATTAATTGAGTTCCAGGTAGAGTTAGGGTTTAAAGAAAAAAATGTTTCTCCATCATCTTGTATTGCAAAACTATCTTCTTCTAACTGTAATAAAGTTTTTGTTCCTAAATTAAATGTTGGCAAACTATACTCTGGAGTTTTTAGTGATGTATCTGTTGCATTTAAATTATCAATGTCTGCTTGTTGCCACGACAGATTTAGTGGGTATGTTTTATTGTTATTATATTTAGAAACAGAGTAATCAATTTCTACTGATGTACCTCCATAATAACTATCAATAACTTCAGAGGACAATGGAATGCCTTGTCCATAAACATAGTGTGATTTAGCAACTAATGTTGACATAGAATATGGAAAGATAGAAAATGATCCCAAAATAATTGGATCTACAACTTGATCTTTATATGCATAAAATCCAACCCAGTCATTATTTTTATCATTTAATGTAAGTTCTTCTGGCAAAGTTAAATCTTTTGTAATAAAAGATAATTCTCCAACTTCTTCTCCATTTACTAATAAAGTAGCAGAATCTTTAATAAGTCTAATATGAACTAGCATCGGCCTAAACCATTCGCCAACATAGTGAGAAACAAAATTATTTCCAATTACTAAAGTTAAAAATGCATTTTCAACATATAAACCATCAGTCGAATTAATTGGTCCAAATATTCTTTTAGGTGTTGTTGCATTAGAGTCTATGTTTAACCAACACTCTACTGTATAATTTTGATTTCTACCCGCTTCATTTAAAAATCCACACCCTGGGAAAATTATAGATGGCCTAGCACTAATAATAAACTCTGATTGGTCAAAATCTTTTAAACTTTGCCAACTATCATTTTCTTCCCAATATTGCCATGCTTCTGTTTCTGTTTGCTGCCACGACTGAGTTGTGATTATTTCTTCATGTGGTATAAGTTCAACAGAACCACTAGATCCAAAAACTAAAGGAATAGATCCATGCCTTGCTACGAGATTATTGTTAGCAACAATATAATATCCGTTTTTATCTGAAATCCCATATGCGTCTGCAGTTACAGCACCATCTACATCTAAATTAATTGAAGATGGCAAAGCAATTTGTTGTTTCCCTAAAGACTCTGCTTGATATTCTTCACATAGTTGTCCCATTGTTAAACCATGCCAACTAAATCTATAATCTGATGATGATGAGCCTGCTGTGCTTGTTGTTATTTTAACAAGAATATCAATTGCTTCACTTGTTACTCCAGCAGGTATGTCAAAAGTACCAGAGACAAAAAACCATCCTGTTTTTTCTTGTGTATCAGAAAAATTTAAATCTTTGTATACTGTTGATCCACCAGAATACTTATAGCCAATAGAAAGTTTGGTTAGGTGTCTGCTTTCTGAATAAACCCAAGAACCAATACAAAAAGTTTTAAGATTAATGTCAAGATCATCAAAACCTATAAAGCCTGGAGTGTCTAATACTATTGGACTATTTTCATTTATAATTTCAACAGAAAGAATGTCTTCTTCAGGAAATGGGTACGGAGACATTGACTTAATTACTGCAGATGCTGGAGAATACGTTGTTACTCCATTTGTAACAGTCCAATCTTCGTACCCAGTAAATAAATCTGCTCTAACTGTATTACTAATTAAACTAATATAATCAGCATTATCGTCTAGATGCCATATAGCAATAGGGTGCTCTGAATATACTTTTTCAGCATACAGATTTGATAAAACTGTCATAGTGTCTTAATTATATCAGGAACCAGTTTTAATTTCACAATAATCTGTAGTACAGTACATTTCTCCAACGGAATCAAGATTCTCAATACCGTCATAAATTGCATCAAAGTTAATGTGAGCGACCTTTCCAACATAAGCATCATACTCTTCTTTAGTAATTTGTGTGTATGGCTGTTGTGGATAAGTATGATTTCCCATTGGAAGGAATGAAACTGCTTTTAATTGACCTTCATACATATGAAGTGCTGGAGCAATATGCTTTGTTTCTGTCTCTTTGTCAAAAGATAAAGTTACAGAGACTCCATTATCTGACCAATATTTTTGTGTAGTTGCAGCAAGACCAATCTTTTCAAAAAGACTTACATCCTTCTCTGATCTTGGGTGTCCTGAAGACACTGGGAAGTACACGACACTAGTATTTGCTGATACTAAATCATCTTCAATTTTATATCCTGCTGCTTTAAATAAATGCAACATTGGATCTGTATTTCCAAAACGAATTGCACGTAAGAAATATTCTCCACCAACAGACCAATGAACTCCTGGAGACGCTCCAGAAAGCAATGAGACAGATCCTGAAGGCTTTACGGTAGTTACACGAATTGACTCACGAACACATAGCCATTCTGAATATTGCTTATCGTAATGGCGAATCTTTTTATATCCTTCGTCCATCCACTCTCTCGTTGTTGGCATTCCATTAATATCAGTAAAAGATGCAATTCCAGTTAGAGATGTTCCAATTCTGCGGTTTCTTTGCATAATACCGTTTGTAATTTGCCAATGTGTTGGAACCAATGTTACAGTTTTTCCATAAAGATATGCAAACTTTAGTGTACGCATAAAGTCTTCTTTATCTGTGTGACGATTTAAATGAACTTCAACAAGTGTACAAAGTTCATAAGACTCTAGTGGTTGTTCCGCACAAGGATTAAAACCCATAACACGATAATCTTTTCCATCTGCTGGATCTGCTAATCTTCCATAATTTCTTGCAACATCAAGCCAAATAAAACCAGGCTCTCCATTATTTGCAATTAAATCTACGTAATCTTCATAATTAGTTCCAATTTCAGCAGAGATTGAGTTATTGCTCATCCATGCCCATCCTGGATTTTCTGAATCAAATGAGTTACGATCTGGGAATACTTCTGAGTTTTTAAGATTAATAAAGTCTTCATCATTTGAATTTCCAAGAGCAAGGGTTGCAGATCTGCGAACATTTCCAGAAACAACACATGTTCCAATAAGATTTACAATATCTACGATTGCTCTAGAATCTAACTTCTCTCCTGCTCTGGAGCCAATAACCTTGCGTATCCTTGTATGTAGATCAATTAGTGGTTCTGGACCGCTTGCAACCCCACCAAAGCCCTTAATTGGTGCTCCTAGAGGACGGATCAGATCATAGTTAAATTCTTGAATTGGTTGGTTTGCTCTTAAGAATGAATTAAGCAAAAGTCTAACAGACTCTACCCAACCTTCACGAGTATCTGGAATATCATATATAGATGCTGGTTCTGTTGGTGCATAAATAGATAGATCTTTTTCTTGACCTACCGTGTCAAAACCAACTCCAATTCCCAACATTAAAGCATCCATTATCCACGCAAATAAAGATCCAGGATCATTGCGATCAATATCTCTGGTTGAAACCATTGCACAGTTCTGAAGAGAAGCAGAGTTTTTCTTTTCCATTGTCATTGGAGTACCAAAAGCCCAGAGACCTCTTCCTGGTGGAGTCCACTTCAAAGTAAACATACGGTCATAGGCTTCTTGTGCTGATTTTTGTGCCTTATAGTCATTCCAAGGTAGTCTGTTTTCCTTTGCGTGATTCTTTTGTACTGAATACATGCCTTCGATTACTCTTTTACAAACCTCATGCCATCTTTCCTTTGTTCCATCTTCTTTAACACGAGAGTATGTACGAATAAAAGTAATCTCTCCTAGTGAGTTAAGACCAGCGTCTTTAAACCCAAAAGGAGGCTCTGTTTCTGCATATTTTGTAATAAAGTCATCGGAAAGCCGAAAAGAAAAAACATCTGACATAAGCGCAAGTCTCCTAATTAAATTGAATTTCAATAATACCTAATTGTAGCAGAGTTTTTATTTTTTGTAAACTATCTATCTATAGATTAGGTAGAGTTTTTGTTTTTATAAAACAGTAATTAATTTTTAATCCAAAATCCTGGACTTATATACTTAATACCAGAAGTTACTGCAAGAGACTCGTGAAAATATGGATCTGTAGATGGAAAAGCAATTAGACTTCCAGCCTCTGGTTTAATTTTAATATCCTGATTTTTAAAATATAACTCTCCACCAGTATAATCATCATTAAGGTATAAAACAATTGATAAAACTTGTTTTGTATCATCTCCATAAGAATCTACATGAGAACCCATTGATTGTCCTTCAAAATACTTACTTATTGATAGTGGTGTTAAATTTCCTATATCTATTGAATATCTTTTCGAATAATCTTCTGAGCATTCAACAATAGCGTTTTTTATTGTTCTAATTATAAAAGAATCAAATTTTGAATCATTAAATTCATTTTGACTACCATAAATAATTTTTTGTTTTCCATAAACTACTTTGTTATCACTTGGACCCCAAGATTTCCATTTTGCAATCTTGCTAGTTCCAGATAACTCATCTTCTTCAATTAGTTCAACAATATTTAAACTGCTTGGAAATAGGTCATGGTAATAGATTATTTTGTCATAAACTTCTTGTGATTTCACTTAATACCCTGTGCCCATTCTTCTTTTTGTTTTGCTTGCTGCCTTCTAACCTCTTCTTCTTCAGCCTTCCACCTATCAAGTGTTTCTTGACTATACTCAATATCAGCATAATCCCAAAAAGATACCATAGTGTATCTTGTTCCCTTAGTTATTTCACTAACGCCGTGAATATTTTCTACTCCTCCAGGAAAAACATAATAGGAGTATGCATTTGGTTTAAATGAAAGGTATGGCTTCATACTATTGTCTTTGTCACAAAAATATAACTCTCCGCCATCGTAATCATCATTTAAATATAAAATTCCAACATATTTATTTATTTCAAATGCATTTGGATTACCATCGTGATCTGAATTATCTGAATGTGGTGCTGCGAATCCTCCTACATCCCATTTTTGTGCGTGAGACGTATTTGCTTTTACTTTTTTATTAAAAACTTTTTCAACTGCCTCTTGATATTTATCTTTTAAGTCTCCAAAAAAATTATCCGACAAACCAAAAGATCTCATTGTATCTGCATCTGTTAATATACCTTTACCTGATGAACCATAAAAAGCAATGTCTCCCCATTCAACATTACAATTTTCAAAAAAATTTATCATTTTTGGAACTACATCTGAAGAAATAAAATTAGGAATTTCTACAATTTTATTTGTTGTTATTCCTAACAATGTTTCTTTTATTTCTTGATTTTGTAAGTATACAAGACTTGATTCAGTTATTTTTTCAATTATTCCATTAGACATATATCTATTATACACCAACTAACATGGGACTTTTATTTTTTCTCTAATTGAACTAGGGAAACTATACCTAATATTTGTTTTTACTGGATTAACTCCATGCTCACAATGATCTTCAGCGCTATGGATTACAAAATCACCTGATTTAGGTTTATAAACTATACCCTGTTTAGTATAAAATATTTCTCCGCCTTCATAATCATCATTAATATATACAACCATTCCAAGTACATTATTATCAACAAGATTAAAACAATCACCATCTTTAACCATTTTGCTCAAATTTCTAACATCTAAAAAATCATGATTGTCAGAATGAATTCCATGGTCTTGGCCTATCATTAATCTTGTAATAGAAGAATGTTTGTGTATTTCTAAATTTGTAGGCAGTAACTCCTGAATTCTATTTGTAATTATTTCTGCTTCTTTAAGTCCTACAGTACATTTGTTTTCTGGATGTCCACCGTTCCATAAATCTTCACCAGATTGTTTAATTTTATTTAAGATTAAACTAACTTCATTCTCTGATAAAAAATTATGATATACCCAAATATCCTTGCCTAGTTTAACAAATCTAGGATCACTATCAAACATTTAAACCTCGTATTTAGTTAATTCTGGAAGTACTACTGATTGTTCATTTTTAAATAAAGGTTGTAGCCACATTCCAAGTTCTTTTTGTCTTTCTTCATTTTCTGAAGTTCCATAGTTATAAAATGATCCTGGATTTTTTTCTGGTTTAAGAGAAAAGTTTGAGAACGTATATCTTATTCCACTTTTAACTGGACGAACCCCATGCTCATGAGATTTTAATGCACTATGAATTACTAAATCTCCTGGCTGAACTGGTACATCTATATTTTGATTTGGATAATAAATTTCTCCACCAGTAAATTCTCCAAAATAAACACATGCTCCCCAAGAGAGTACGCAACAAGTGGCCCAAACATCTGGCACTGTTAATTCTTCTGTCATATCTTCTCCAGGACTATCACAGTGAGGGTGCATTTGTGCTCCTTCACCAAAATACAGCATGCTTGCCATTGGATGTATTACATACTCTGGTGCTAAAAATTCTGAAACTTTATTCCACACTGGCACCAATTCTGGAATTGCTTCTGTAACTTTAAATTCAATTTCTTCAAACCAGTGATTCCCAAGATCCATTCCTGGGGTTTTTGAATTAATAAATTCTACCTCTTCTTTAGAAATAAAATTCTTATACCAAAAAATACCTTCGTCTAATTTAATAATATTCGGATCATCTTTAAACATAGTCTAATTATACCACCTTTTCATTTTCGTTAATTGACTCTATAATATCATCATTTTTTTTAGTTTTGTGAGTTCCATCACAATATGGATATGACGCAGATCTTCCACATGTACACTGTTTAGGTGGCATACTGGTACCTTCTTCCTTCTTGAATTCTCTTTTTTTCCATTTCTGCCCAAACTTCTTTACCGTATTTTTTTTCATTTTCAAGCCACTCTGGAGATCCAGAATATGGTACTTGATAAAAACATCTAATTAAATACTTATCCTTATTTTGTACTTTTTTAACACCATGCAGATAGTTATGGCCTTCTGGCAAAATGTCTGGGTGGCCTGATGGGAAAACTAAAACATCTCCAGCCTTTGGTTTGTATGGAATATGATCATTTTTAATTATAAAATCAATATCTCCACCATCATAGTCGTCATTAAGATACATGGTGCAGGTAATTGCAAATTTATTCCCTGGCATATCTGCTTCAATTCTAACAAAATCCGTATGATGAATCATTACATTTTCATCTGATTCTGGATTATTGTCATAAAAATATCTTGAATATGATGGACCCATGACTATCCAATCATTTCCTTTAGTAACACCATATTGATTTAAAAAATGATTAGTTGCTGTGTAAAATGCATCCCAAATAATTTTTGCATATTTATATTCATTATAAAACTTTTCATCTCTTTCATTTTCTAAAACAGTTGCTAAAATTGATTCTGGTACTGGTGTTTGATCCAGATAAGTTCCAAATCTAGACCAAGGAATCCAATCAAGAAAAACTTTACTGCTACCAGGATTGTTCTCTGAGTCTTTTAACATTTGAACCAATGTTTCTGGATTGGGAATTAAGTCTTTATATAAATGAATTTTTGGGTATAACATTTCATATTTAACTTCAGACACTTTGCTCCTTATGAGAACGAATAGTCCAAAAAAATGGGCAAGTATATCTTATTCCACTTTCTATTGTTGAAACGCCATGAACGTAATTTAAATCGCCTGGGAAAAAATATGCTGCGCCAGCCTTTGGTTTAAATTCAATACCTTGGTTTGGAAAATAAAGTTTTCCACCTTCGTAATCATCATTAAGATAAAACAAACTAGCAAGATCATAATATGGAAAATCATTTGGTTTTCCAGCATCTGGACCTTGGTGAAGTTCTTTGTCTGCATGTGGATACTGAAACTGACCAGGCAGCCATTTAACTATTGCTGGATTTGTTGCCCATGCATCTACTTTAAAAAAATCATCAATAACTGCTTTTAATCTATCAACCATTTGTTCTATCATTGGAAATATTGTAGGGTCTTGTTTATTGATTGTATTGCTAGTTGCAACACGATCCTTCCAATATTCTGAATCATATATTACAGTTCCATTTTCATTAAATCTAGTCTCTGTATAATCCCATTCTGTAATACTTTTTGCAAAATTTGATATTTTTGAAAATTCTTCATCTGTCATAAAATTTTCAAGTTCTACAATATTTTCTACAGAAGAACCAAAAAATCCAGATGGAGTTATTGAAAATCTATCGCCTGCGTGTATGTTTGTTGGAGTTTTCATAATATAATTATATCATTAATCAGGAGTACTTTCTCATCTCCCAAACATCTGATTTATACACACCCCCATCTGGTTTTCTATATTTATCACTATTGTCTTTGTTTCTTTTAATCATTTCTGAAAATGAAAAAGTTATTACTTCGCTTTCCCAACTCTCTCTCTTAAACGGTACTATTTGTGCAAATGGTGTTCCCTTTGGAATTAAGCCTACAAAGTCTTTTGTTATAAAAAATGGCATACTACCTGGTAAGTCTATCTTATCGTTATCAATAATACCAGAAACAGTTAAGAATGGCAATTCAAATCTATTAAATGGTTGACTATATAGTGCACTATATCCTTCTGGCAAACTAATTCCCCAATCTGGAAACCATGCAAAATGTTCATCACGATATCCTGAAGGAGTAACAAAATCTTGCATTGGAAGTCTTGCCGTACAAAAATCTTTATAGTTTTTATCTTCAGTGCTTACAGAAATTTTGCCATCGTTATCAACAGTAAAATTTAAATCACATGGCGTAAAATATGTGTATCCAGTGCCCATAATATCAAAAACTGCAGGACAAGCCTTCCATGTTGGTATTTTCCCTTTATCTGGGCCAATAAAAAATCTATTAGTTCCTGGAATTTTTGCAAAACGATCCATCTTTCTATACCAATCAGGAATAGTTTTTAAAATTGGTTTTGGTTTAAATTCAGAATTTTCATTTAACCAATTTCTATTTGCAATAAACTTTACTTTATTAGTCTCCACTATTTCTCTTATCTGTTGTTTTTAATCTAAATGATTTGATCTCATGTTTACCAATTGATTTATTTTGTTCATTTGTTGCATTTCTATAAAAATTTGTCCATTCACCACTTTGATTAATTTGTTGAGATACATCTCCATAATTTTTATTATTAATTTCTTGATCTGGGGTTGTTAAAAAATCATAAACTTCTATTTCTGTATTATTTATTTTATTAATTGATATTGGTAAAACTGCAACTATTTGTGTATATGCTGGAATAGTTATAACAGAATTTGCTTTGGTTATTTTTAAAGCAGCAGGAAGCATGTGAGGATAAAATGAAGTGCTAATCAAACTAGTATAAGGAGTAATGCCTTCAATAAACAAGTTTGGAACAGGCATGGTTAGCATTGTAGTATTTTCATCAGTAATAAATTTAACGTGAGTATTTAAACTTAATGTTGCACTTCTTCTATTTTCATTAACATAATTACTACCACTTAAAATAGTAATATGCCCTTCTTCTCTGTCTGTATCAATACCGTCCCAAATAAAAGAAATATCTTCTGGAAAACTAATTCCCCACCCTAACCCATTTGCAAGAGAAATTGGAAAACAATGATATGCATGAGCATTTGTAACATTGTCCATCCAAGATCTTTTAATTGAAAGTGGTTCTAAAGAAACATTTGATCCTGGAGTAATTTCTGCTCTAATTGTATTCATTAATCTCCAGTTTCTTGATAAAATTTTGGATTATGAAATTTAGAACTATAGTCTAGCATAGTAACAATTGAATATTTTGTACCAGAAATTACTGGCATCGCCCTATGAGGATACATGTAAGTAGATGGAAAAATATACAAATCTCCCGCTTTTGGTTTTATGCTTAAATCTTGTAATCTAAAATATAATTCTCCACCTTCATAATCGTCATTTGGATAACCAACAAGAGAAACAACACAATTATAAGAAAATCCATGATCATGATGTTCTTGAAAGTGTTGGCCTGGACCGTACTTAATAAAGTTAAAAGACTCCCAATACTTAAGTTCTCCGCCTATATTGAATTGTCTGCAATAATCTTGCACTGCTGGAAGTTTTGCATCATATACATCATCCCACAAATTTCTTAATATATCTGCAGTATTTCCAGTATCTCCATCTATATCAGTTCTTTTATATTTAAAGTCTACACAATCACGATAATCTGGCATTCTTTGTGCATATCCAACCAAAGCGTCTCTCCAAATATATGACGGATTGTCTGAATTTTTTAAAGTATTTTCTAACCTATCGACTACATCTACATTGGTCAGCACATCTCTATATACAACAATGCCAGAACCAAGATCTTCCTTTTTTGTCCATGTTTTTTTAAACATTTTATCCTCTTTCTTTGTGAGCGTTGTCATTTAAATCTGTCATTACAACAACGCAATATTTTGTACCCTTAATCATATCAAGAGATGCATGCTCATATATATAGTTTGAAGGGAAAACAGCAATGTCGCCAATAGTTGGTTTATATGTTAACTTATCAAGTCTTGGAAAATACAATTCTCCACCCTCATAATCATCATTTAAATAAATAACAGCAGACACAGTGCATGCATAATTTGGACCATGATCTGCGTGTATTCTAAATTGTTGACCAGAGCCTTCATATTTAACAAAATTAAATGCTTCGTAATAATTAACTGAAATGCCCCAATAAGTTGCATAGTCATCTATACAAGATTTTAAAACATTGTATATTTCTTGATGCATGTCAATTAATTTATAATTGTTTTGATTTCTAGGCCCCAAGTGTTCTGGTTTATATTTAAAATCTGAACAGTCTCTTGCTAATTTAATTGGTTTAGAAGAGTTTGTTACTTGTGCTTCACTCCACTTATATTCAGTTTGTCCATTTAAAGTTGACTCAAGAATGTTAACATACTCATTGCAATCTTTTAAATTAATTGCGTTTTTATATACATTAAGGCCCAGACCTAAATTAGAAACATTTACATTATTAAAGATTCGATCTGTCATTCTTATAGAAGATGACTCTGACCTATCTTTTGTAAACCATGGGTTTTCGTTTAATAAATCTTGTTTATCGTACATGTAGATACCTTTCTACATTTAGTATATCACAAGTTACTGATTTATTAAAATACCTTCAGCAACAAATATTGTGCCGTTTTCTAGTTTCAAGTAATATGTTGGCTTTGTATCATTTGATTTATTGATATTTTCTACAATTTCTTTAGAAACATTACCATTTTCATCAACTCTAATAATTGCATCTCCAACTATAATATCTTGAGCCATTTTAACTATTTCTTGTCCGTTAGATATTGTGAATATTGGTTGTGTTTCACTAACAGATGCACCATCATTATTATTAAAATATAGAACTGGCTTTTCTGTTATTTCAATATCTATAACAGTATCATTAACAAAAACAACACTACCTGATAATTTATATAGTCCAGTTGCCTCATCTAAAATTACAGATTCTTTATTAGGTACTAGAACTGTATCTCCAATTTTAATAGATTCAATTGGTTCTAAACCAAAGGGAGTTAGAATATTCATTGAACCAGATAGGCATTTAACATAAATACCACTTCCTAAATATGAAACGCCCTTGGCAAAACTTGGGAAGAAAGGTGGGAAAAATGGTGGGAAGAATGGTGGGAAGAATGGGAAAAACGGTGGGAAGAAAGGTGGGAAAAATGGTGGGAAGAATGGTGGGAAGAATGGGAAAAACGGTGGGAAAAACGGCGGGAAGAATGGGAAAAACGGTGGGAAAAACGGCGGGAAGAATGGAGAAAGAGTTGTAACGCTTGCAGTTGTTGCACCAGCAGATGTTCCATTAGCATTTTTTGCAACAACAGTATATGTTTGGGCAGTTCCAGCACTATCACTAATTGTAGTTGATGTTGTAGCACCAGAAAGACCTAATGATGATGTTCCGTCAGATCCATTTAC
>Ga0208974_1000033_pt1 | contig 61414 bp, 54 predicted proteins | sample GreLakmeER15MSRF_FD_187699 | JGI IMG/M metagenome (GOLD analysis project Ga0208974, IMG submission 187699) | Freshwater lentic microbial communities from great Laurentian Lakes, MI, USA - Great Lakes metaG ER15MSRF (SPAdes) | ecosystem: Environmental > Aquatic > Freshwater > Lake | place: Great... | reverse complement strand
TATGTTATAAATCCATTAAGTATTTATACAATAGCATCATCCTATACATTTGCGGAAACACCCCCAGAACAGAATAATATAAGTTTTACTTCATTAAATAATAGTATATTTTTAAAAAAAAGTGCTTTTGTAAATTCAATTGATTATTTTAGAGCAAATGCAAAAAAAAATATTTTTAATTCTACAGAAGTTCCATGGGACAATACTATATCTCCTTATTTGGTAAGTAATGACCAATTTAAATTCCATATATCATCTGGTAGTGTTACAGCAGTTGGTAGTGGAACCAGATTTATTTATAATTACTCTTACATTCAAATACCAGCTGGTCTTCCAACGAATGCACGTATTGTTATTGTTTCGTATGTTATTAATAAAGGTACAGTGGTAAAAACACCACAAATAAGATTTTTATTATATGATAGTTATCAAACTCAGGGAGGTATAACTATTGCAGGTAATATATTAAGTGAAACATGGGCAAATCAAAGAGTTGGCTCACAAACAATTCGATGGAGTAGTTCAATAAAACCTACAACTGGACCTGTCGCTGCTGGTGCCGAATCACAATTAAGATTTAACAATGAAGTTACTGCTTATTATGCAAATATGGCTTCGGTAAAAAATGCTTTTATTGCTTGGGGTATAGACAGTGGGGGCGGGTCATGGGGAATTCGTTTTACAGTAAGTATTCAATATCCATCAATATAGATTGGATTTTTTATCATCTACTACACAATTAAATACAACTATTGAATAAATTTTATATAAAATTATACTAAAAACTTAATTATATTCTTATTATTTAATATTTTTTTTAAAGCTTTTTTTACAATTAAATCTTTTTCTATTTTAATTAAAAAATCTAATTCATGTATTGTAATCGTACCTATCAATATGATATCATTTATTTCATTTATTTTTTCAGATGTTTTCATTTTATCCATTTTCGATTCATAACTATTTTGTTCTGTATTCCATTCTATAAATAAATGTATATACCACGCAACAGCTGGTGATATTATTTGTGGTATATCTTTATACATTTTTCTATTAGTTATAATACTCTATCACTTTTTATATTATTTTATAGCTACAAATAAAAAAGTATAAAGACTCTAATAAAAGATATGCCTGAAGCTCCTGAGGTCGCATTTATTGTTGAATCATTACAGTCATTTATAGGTAAAAAATTGTATAATATTGAATGGCTTAAGGGTCGCTATGTAAAACATGGACCACCTAAAGGCTATTTAAAATTTACAAATATGCTACCATTAACATTACAATCAATTACATCCCATGGTAAAGTATTATTTTTTGATTTTGAAAATAATTGGAGATTAACATCACACTTAGGTTTAATGGGCTGGTGGTATATTGAAGGAAATGCTCCTGAATGGCGTCCTGAAACAAAAAGCGCATTATTTAATTTTGGTTCTAAACGATTAATATTTAGTGATCAATTAAGTTATGGTACGATTAAATTTGAAAACGAACAACCCTTTGAAAATAATTTAGCATTAGATATAATGAATTCAAAAACTACATGGAAAGAATTTTCAAAAAAATTAGCACCTATTTTATCTAAAAAGAATGATAAAACAATAGAAGAATTATTAGTAGATCAAGAATTATTAATATCAGGTATTGGAAATTACTTAAAATCTGAAATATTATATGCGGCGAAAATAGCTCCCTCTAGACTTATTTCAAATATAACTGATACAGAATGGAAAGTAATATTTTTAAAAAGTAAATATATCGCGCAAAAGATGTTAAAAGCTCTTCGCATCAGTGAAGAAAAATATAAAAAAAGTTTTTCTGTATATAGACGTGATATTGATTCACATGGAAATAAAGTAGCTACATACAAAAACAAAGCAGGGCGTACAACTTACTGGGTTCCTAATATTCAAACCTAGACATCTTTCTGAAATACATGTCTTTTTACTTGTAGCGTAAGATATTCAATATCACAATTATAATTATAATTAATAGAAACTATACTTTATTTTTCTTTAAATAATCTAAAATTACTTAAACACCTGGTATACATACTATATAATACTTATCAGTATGACATCAAAAAATATCGCTATTGGAATTGATCTTGGAACCACTACTTCTTGTGTAGGTGTATGGCAAAATGATCGGGTTGAAATTATCGCAAATGATCAGGGTAACCGTATTACCCCCTCTTACGTAGCATTTAATGATACTGAGCGTCTGATTGGTGATGCTGCTAAAAATCAAGCCGCCATGAATCCTACTAATACTGTTTATGATGCTAAGCGTCTAATTGGTCGTACTATTGATGATGTAAACGTTCAATCTGACATGAAACTGTGGCCATTCAATGTCACTGCTGGCAGTGATCGTCGTCCCAAAATTCAAGTAAAATTCAAAGGTGTAGATGAAACCTATCACCCTGAGGAAATTTCTTCCATGATTCTCGTTAAAATGAAAGAAACCGCAGAGGCATTCCTAGGTCATGAAGTACAAAAAGCGGTTATTACTGTTCCTGCTTACTTCAATGATGCTCAACGCCAAGCAACCAAAGATGCTGGTGCGATTGCTGGTCTTGAAGTGCTTCGTATTATCAATGAACCTACCGCAGCAGCAATCGCATATGGTCTTGATAAGACTGGAGATGGTAAGGAAAAGAATGTCATTATCTTTGATTGTGGTGGTGGCACCCATGATGTGTCTCTGCTTACCATTGATGGTGGCATTTTTGAAGTAAAAGCGACAGGCGGTGACACGCATCTAGGCGGGGAGGATATCGATAACCGTATCGTCCAACATTTCATGGACGAATTTAAACGAAAACATAAACAAGACCTATCTCAAAATGCCCGTGCTGTAAAACGCCTTAAAACTGCCTGCGAACGTGCCAAACGTAGTCTATCTTCAAGCACAACAGCATCCGTTGAACTAGATGCCCTCTATGAAGGTATTGACTTCAACAGCTCTATTACTCGTGCGCGCTTTGAAGAACTTTGTGCGGATATTTTCCGTAAAACTCTTGAACCCGTTGAAAAAGTCCTTCGTGACGCTAAAATGAGCAAAAGTGATATTCATGATGTAGTCCTTGTAGGAGGCAGTACTCGTATTCCTAAAATTCAACAACTACTAACAGATTATTTCAATGGTAAAGAACTATGTAAATCAATTAACCCTGATGAGGCTGTTGCCTTTGGTGCCGCTGTCCAAGCAGCCATTCTAACCGGTCAAGGTAACGAACAAACTCAACAACTTCTACTTCTAGATGTATCTCCTCTTTCCCTTGGTATTGAAACAGCTGGTGGTGTAATGACAAAACTAATTGAACGTAATACCACAATCCCCACTAAGAAATCTCAAATCTTTAGTACTTACGAGGATAACCAACCTGCTGTTACAATTCAAGTATTTGAAGGCGAACGTGGATTTACAAAAGATAACAATCTTCTTGGTAAATTCGATCTCACAGGTATTCCTCCTGCGCCTCGTGGTACTCCTCAAATCGAAGTAACATTTGATATTGACGCAAATGGTATTCTAAATGTTGGTGCTATTGAGAAAGGAACTGGTAAAACCCATAAAATTACAATTACAAACGATAAAGGTCGTCTCAGCAAAGAAGATATTGAAAAAATGGTAAAAACAGCTGAAGAATTTAAAACTCAAGACGAGGAACAACGTGCTTGTATCGAAGCTCGTAATGTTCTAGAAAGTTATATTTATAACACCCGTAACTCTCTCAAGAATGGAGAAACTGATGCCGCAAAAGCTGCTTGGGCTGATGCTGAAACAATCATTGAAGAGGGTATTAAATGGCTAGATGACCATCGTGAAGAAACAAAAGAAGTGTTTGAAGAAAAGATGAAAGAAATTGAAGCCAAAGTTAACCCAATTATGACTAAAATGTACTCTTCTGGAGCGCCACCAGGTGGAATGCCTGATATGGGTGGTATGGGTGGTATGCCTGGTATGGGTGGTATGGGTGGTATGCCACCAATGGATGATTCTACTACTGATCCAAATGTTGGTCCCAAAATTGATCAACTCGATTAAGGTAATAATAAAGTAATCGCATCATGTATACCCATAAAATTAATTTGTTTTTTTGTTTCAATCATCCATTTCCAATGATAAGGAACAATCACTAATTGATGTGGTTTTAGTTTAATAATAATAACTGTTTGCTCTGGATCTGGAGCATTTTGTATCCAAGGTTGTGTGGGCGGGTATAAAAATACTTCAATTTCTTCTTCTGGATGAATCATTAAATATTTATAATTATTTTTTATCCATTTTTCAGGTATTACTTCTGACCAATTACGTGTATAATTCCATTTAAACCATGCCTTTTTTATATCTTCTATATTTTTTATGGCATCTTCAATAACAATTGGTTGTTTTTCTTGTAATAAAGTTAAATCAAAACGGTTTAGAGAAGATTGTAAAATACTTACTTTATTTGGATATCTATAATAATAAGAAAGATATATATATGAAATAATTAATACAAAAAATAATAACCAGAGATTCATCTTAATACACGTACATAATTCTTTTTAGATATTTTACCGCACTAATAGATAGAAGTTAATGGCAAATCCAGCTCAATTTAAATTAGATCAATTATCCGCAATTAATGCAGCTCAACAAGCAGCAATTGCAGCAGAAGAATCTACATTTAATATGCAGTCTAAAAAAATATTATTAAGAGATCAACTTTCAAATTCTTCAAGTGAACGTGGAATGCGTCGTTTAGAGAAAGTTGATAAAGTTATTACTATTATTAGTAACTTTTTCAGTAATCTACTTGGATGGTTATTCAGAGGCGACTTTCCATTAGCACATTATATTACCTTATTAATCGTTATTTTATTCATGTTTGGCGCTTTTAAATCACGCGGAGGTGGCAGTAGTGGTGTACCTAATTTAAGAATTGTTGAATCTACAAACCGATTTGTAAATTGGATTAAACGTTTATTAAAGAAATATTTCGGTTGGTTAATACCATCATCGTATAGACTAAATTTAATATCTAATTTATTTACACCATTTAGTTCTACTAAATTAGAAGGTATTGCTAGAAATACAGTCATAGGTGGTGGTAGATGTGATCAACTATTATGGAAAGAAGAAGGTTCTCATTGTCGTAGTACATCTAGTCCAAAACCACTTCAATGGATCATGGACGTTGATAAAATGCCAGAATTTAATGATTTACCAGCCGAAATTACAACTAAATTATCTCAAAATCGTAATAAATTAATTGTAAATATCCCCTATGGAAGTAATGGTATTGATTATATGCCTGATTGTAGTAAAATGACATTTGCCGATGGTTCTAAAGCAAATCTATTTACTCAACGTGACATAAAGGATCCATTATGTCGTTTTGTTGAAAAACCATCAACCCTTTATAATACAACCAAAAAACGTGCTGATTCATCTTCGACAGTTTATCAACTTTGTGGAAAATAATTCCATTCTATTTTATTAAGAGACCTATACTTTATGGAATATGATTCAAATAATAAGCCGGTTATTGAATCATTTGCTGTAAATAATTCAATTGTTATACCTACCGCAAATAAAACATTTACACCTACATGCCCCACTGGAAAATCATCCGATGTTTTATCAGCTGAAGAATGTACATTAGATATGGCTATTAAGCTAGGAATCGCAGATCCTAAAAATTATTTTATAAATACTTATGATACTATTAAAACATTTAACCCCATTGTTGATGAAAAGGATAGTAAAAGATACAATCAATTATGTTATCAAAGTTTAGTTAAACCAAAAGAATCTTTTCCAAATTGTTTAATTGAACATGGAATGGGATTTAAACGTAAACCCGGACAACCTGATAAATGTATTACTGCTGAATGCCCTCCTGGTTTTGAACCTACTGCTGAAGGATGTAAGAAGATTGGTATATCAGATCGTGCCTTAAAATCAACTAAATGCGATGAAAGATGGTATGACTGGTTTATGACACCAAATTATCACCTTGGAAATAAATATCAAAAAGATAATTCTAAATGTTATGAACCCTGTAAAGCAGGATATATTCCTGGATATGTTAAAGATCCTGTCGATAACACATCTTTAGATTATTCAACAAAAGAAGATCTTAATTTATGTGTAAATAAATATAATTATTTCGGAGGTAAATATCGTAATACTGGTGATTTTTGTCCAATTTCAATTATTAAACGTTTAGGATCAACCAAAGAAGCTCTTAAAGATGACTATATTAAAGCTTTAACTGAAATACAGAATCCTAATAATAATATTTCAGCAATTGAAAAAGAAATACCAGGTGAAATTGATAAAATACATCGTTCAATACAACAAAATATAACAGAATCAGATATACCTACAAATGAATATCTTACAGCTTGTAAAACATTACATACAGAGGATCGTTTAGCAGATACATATTTTACTTGTAAAAATCTTAGAGAAAATCCAGATTCAATTACAGATAAATATATTCGTGAAGGAATGACACCAAATGATGCTACTACTAAAACATTATTATTGAAAAAAGCTTGTAACGCTTTATTCTGTAATAAAAATGACGATGCTTCCGCAATTGTATCTGAAAAAGTGTGGCCCAAGGGAAGTTGTAAACCAGATGAGCAAAACTGTCCCAATATTTTATCAGGAGAGCCTATTTGTTTTAAAGAAGTTGAAAATTCAAACTTAGATAAAGAAATCGCAGAAATTAAAAAAAAACAAGTTGAATTACCTATTGTGAGTTCTGAAAAAGAAAAATACAAATTAAATACATCATTTAAATGGATGATCTATTTTATTATTGTTCCCGTTTTTCTTGTAATTATATATGGTGTATGGACTCAATTATTATGGCCATACTTCTTACAACCAGCATGGAGATATATATCTCGTACAATTATGTATTTAATCACAGGTTTCAAAAAATCACGTCGGCAAGATGCGATTGAAGAACAAATACAACAGCTTCAAGATATTCAAATACCTATAATATCGTTTACCCCTTGAGATTGAGGTGGAAGTGGAAATTTGATTAGAAGCTCTTTGATTGGTTTATAACTTTGACGATATCCATCAAGTGGACCTTTTAATTTAAGAGCTTCCATATGTTTTTTCGTTCCATAACCTTTATGTTTATCCATACCATATTCATAAAGAATCGGCTTTTTTTTACATTCATCAATAATCCATTGATCACGATATGTTTTAGCAAGAATAGATGCAGCAGCAATACTTAGACGCTTATTATCCCCTTGTTCAATACATTCATATGGAATATATTCAGTATCATCCCCTGGTGGAATATATGGAATAAAATGATTTCCATCTACATATATTTTTTCAAACATAGGTAATTGATGATCAATATGTTGTTTATAACAATCATGAATTGCTCTATGCATAGCTTTGAGACTTGCTTTTAAAATATTTATTTTATCAATTTCTGTATGACTACATTCACCAATCGCATAGTACAACGCCTTCTCTTTGATAAACTCTGTCAATTGTATTCTCTTTTTCTCATTTAGTTTCTTAGAATCCTTTATCATTTTCCATTCTTCTTCATGTAGCGTTAGAGGCAAAACAACTGCTGACGCTACAACTGGACCATAGAAACATCCACGTCCTACTTCATCTACACCAATCTCATAACTTGTTGGAAATTCCATATTATGTTATTAATGAACTATATTTTTTAATATCAATTTTTATATTAATTTAATTTATCCATTTACTAGCAATATCAATACTTTTTTAATGATTACAGATGATGGTAATTCAGGAGATCCATAATATTCCTTTAAGATTATTTTATGTTCATCCTTTGTCATAGGACGCTTTATAACCATATCGATTGCCTGCCAAATTTTTATTAATTTAGGAGCATTTGTATTATCATTTATATAGTCTTTAATATCGCTATTAATATGTGCTGTAATATCTCCAATTACAATTTTAGCTTCGTCTTCTGTTAGTTTTCTTTTAAGAACATTTGTTTCAAATTGTGACAAATCAATTTTAACTGTACATACGTATTCTGAAGCCATTTTAAATATATAATAATAGATTCTTTAAACCATTTATAATTATATAAACCATTATTTTTATAAACTCATTAAATACCAAACCATTTAGTAGCCTTAACTAATAAAAATTGATTTAAACAGATCATATCTATCTATAGATAGAACTACATCTGGATAATATGTCATTCGCAAACGAACTACAAACTATTTACCAAGCCAAAAAGGCTGAACTTATGGAAAAAAAAGATGAGAACCTAGAGCGCCGCGCGAAAGATATCACACTTTTCTTTGAAAGTGAAATTAGAAACCATGCGAAAGAACGTATGCGTGTCCGCGCTGAACAAGCACATCCTACTGCTAATATTCTAGAGTACCAATACAATGAACGATTCTTTGTAAATGAGGATCATGCTATTGTACGATATGTTTCTCAAGAAGTTAATTACCCTAACTACTTGATTCACGATGTTGTAATGCGTGATCACGTATTTGACGAGCTTCTTGTTGATTTCAAAAAAGAAATTTCTACATCTGAAAATCCTATTGACGTTATTAAATGGCGTCCACGTGCTTCTCTTCATGTGATTGAGACTGTTTGGGGTAAAAACCGTTACCACAACCCAATTCATTCAAACAACCAATCTAACCGCCGTTACACTGATGTAGGTGATAACACTGATCAATTTACTTTCAGCGGTGGTCGCGGGTACACCACAGCCGGTCGCGGAATGCGTGGTGGTCGTGGAATGCGTGGCGGACGTGGTGCTGGTGGTGCTGGTGGTGCTGGAGGTGGTCGTGGTGGTCGTGGTACACGTGGAATGCGTCCTGTTGAAGTTTACAATGTAGATGATGATACTATTACTGTTTAATAATACCATAACCTGACTTATTTTTTTAAACGATTTTATAAATCCATACAAATTACAATCCAATAGCACTCCAATACATATTTAAACCTAAAATTATAAAATATTATATTAATCATTGATGTCATATAAAATTATTACATTAGAAGATAAAAATTTAAAAATAGAATATATAGAAGAAAATGGTTTTATAAACGCTACTAAGTTATGTAGGGATTATAAAAAAGATTTTTCTATTTGGAAAAATGAATATTATGATAATCTATATGTAGCGTTACAATCTTTTTGTAATGTATATCATATTGAAAGTTACAAAAGTTTAGAATATATGAATGATTTATTTATAGATCCTTCTATTAGTTTACATCTTGCTTATTGGATTGATTACCAACTAGGTATTACATTATGTGCTTTTTTATTTAATATGATTAATCATTCTGTTTCACGTTCTCTTTCTTATTCTCATTCTAATTCTCTTTCTCACAAATAATATTTTTATCGATACATCTATTACGTTCAGAAGCATATGGGAAAACCTTACTTTCAAAATAGTCTTTATGTTGTATATATAAAGATTTATTAAAATAAGCATTTATACGATTTATATCATCATATAACGCTACACATACAAATAATGGAGAAACAGTACACACAATTCCAATTACATTATTTAATACTTTATCACCAATCAACCGATCTTTATAAACATACGGTTCTTTATAAATGTTTTCTACTTCTTTTATTTTTGGAATATAATAGATATTTCTCGCAATACCATATCCCAATGTCGTAACAAAATAACCTACTGTTCTAAACATATTAGGTATAATCGCCATTATATATACTATTTAAAAATTTTATTCTTAAACCCAAATAAGCAAGTTATGACTAAGACTACACCGACTGTTTTAGATACAGTTGATAGAGTTGTTGTTATTGGAGATGTTCATGGAGATATTGCTATGTTATCAGCTAGTTTATTCTTAGCAAATCTATTCAATACAAACTTAGAATGGGTTGCTAAGCCTGAAAATACGATTGTAGTACAAATGGGAGATCAATTAGATAGTTTATCAAGAGATACAACTCAAGAATGGGAAAAAGTTGAAGATTCAAAATTAATCGAATTTACAGAAAAATTAGATATGATCGCACGTAAAAAAGGCGGACGTTTTATTTCTATTATTGGAAATCATGAAATTATGAATTTAACAGGTAATTTTAGTTATGTGTCTCCATTCAGTATGGGAAAAAGTGGAGGCAATGAAGGAAGATTACATCGTTATAAACCTGGTGGTTTTTACGCAAAAATTTTAGCAAACAGAAATATTATTCAAAAAATTGGTCCCTTATTGTTTTGTCATGCTGGATTACTTCCACATCATTTAAATTTAGTAAATGATGATATTGATAAAATTAATCAACTTTTTAGTAAAATGGCTACCAATGAGATTACTGATCCCGAAGAAATGTCGTTAATTCAAGATTTATTTATGTCTGAATTATCTATTTTATGGAATCGTATTTATTTGAATCAAGATAATCCTAATATGGATAATATATTATTGAATACGCTACAAAGAACTGAATGTAATCATATGATGATTGGTCATAATCCAATGCCTCAAATTACACCTCTTTATAATTTTAAACTATGGTTAACAGACGTAGGACTGTCAAGATCTTTTTCAAATGAAAACCTTGAAGTTTTAGAAATATTAAATGGAGGATCACCTATTCCTGAAAATAACTATCAGCCTTTTCGTGTTCTTCGTGCTGTTAAAAAATGATTTATGTTAATATAATATACTATTAAACATTACGCTACATATAAATATAAAAATGGATCCATTTGAAAAAAAGGTTCTGAAACTTATGGCTAAAAAAATTATGGAAGCATCTAAATTGATTTCTACTGGTTTTAATAATAACAATGATTCTGACGATGAAACTGAGACTGAGAATGAGACTGAAAAAGAAAGTAAAAATGAAGGTAAAAATATAACCGAGACTAAACAAAACAATGAACCACTCCCTTACAATATTTCTAAACATGTTCAATATATGAAACAGGAAGAGTATATGCGTAAACGAAAAGCACTTAAAAAACAAAGCGATATAGTATAAGAAATAGATATATTTAGATGTTTCAAAAATATTTGAAACTTGTTCATATTTTTCCTGAAGTCGAAACATGGAATTCAGATAAGATTATTCAATGTTTAATTGAATTATTTGATAAATGCGAATTAACAGCAAGTGATATCGATTTAATTCGTAATGAACAAAAATCATTAAAATACCTTTTGTCTTTACCAAAGGTTGAACAACGGTCAAAAGAATGGTTTGATTTACGTGAAAACCGTTTAACCGCAAGTGATTTGGCACAATCAATGAATAAAGGTAAATTTGGTAAAAGAAGTGATTTATTAGTTAAAAAAGCATTCCCTGTTGCGAAACCATTTGACATGCTTCCTCCATTGAAATGGGGTGTAATGTTTGAAGACATGGGTATGCGATGCTATCAAGAAAAGAAAAATGGCGTGTTTATTCATGAATTTGGTTTAATTCCTCATCCAACTATTGAATGTTTTGGAGCATCACCTGACGGTATTACTGATAGTGGTGTTATGGTTGAAATGAAATGTCCATATCGTCGCAAATTTGATGGTTCAATTCCAGAGCAATATTATATACAAATTCAAGGACAATTAGCTACATGTGGATTAACACAATGTGATTATGTTGAATGCTATTTTGTTGTATTTGAAAATATGATTGATTATGAACTATGTATCCAAGAAGGAAATAGCCATGGTATTATTGTTGAATATGCTATTGGAAATGATTTTGTTTATGATTATTCACCACCCTCTTTGTCAATCAAACAATGTCAAGATTGGGCAAATCAATGTTTTGACGATTCAATAAACGCGATTGATCGTAAGTTTATAAAATTTACCCCATGGAAACTACGTCAAATGTTTATTGAACGAGTTCATTTTGATTCTACATTTTGGAATCAATGTATCCCAGGTATTTATAATTTTTGGAATGATGTTCTAGAACTGCGAGCGAAAGGAGAACCTATTATTGAACCTAAGAAAGCTACAAAGTCACTTACAGTAACATTGAATTATAAAAAAGAACAACCTAAATATAAATTCATTATAGATAGTGATGAGGAAAATTAACTTTTATTTTTATTATTTTAATCATATTATTAAATTGATTAAAATGAAAACAATTAATTCTATATATTATATGATTTACGATTACAGACTGACTTAATTTTATAAAATTTTTATAAAAAAAATAGGAAAAATAAAATATTTATAATTATTATAAATTATATTTTAATTATTTAAAATTTATGCTACAACTGCGGGTACAGCTTTAACGAAGTGGTGTTTTAGGAACTTTTGTAGGTTGAAGTAAGTGACCTCGTCTTTATCAGAGCTGTTTAGTAGCTTTTTAAGAACGGCATCTGGGCGGATGATACGTTTGTTTTTGGGGTCAGATAGGTTCTTAGCCTTGACGTATTTGTTAATTTCACGAGTGACCTCAGTGCGAGATTTCTCAGTTCCCTTAGGTACTCCTAGGAAAACACATAGCTCATCGGAAATTTTAGTGGGCTTTGCGAAACCGTTAGGGGTAGAGCGAGCATTTGCGCGTTTACGCTCAACCTTGTCAGCGGTTTTCTTAAGGCGGTCGAATTCTTTCTTGACAACCTTGAGTTGGGTTTGTGCCTCCTTTAGAACGGATACTAGTTGAGACATTTTCTCTTCAAGGGCAACAAAGGGAGAGTCGGCAACAACTACATCTTCAGTGCCATCAACTGCGTGAGAAGTAGGTACGGCAGGTTTGGCTGCAGCTTTGGCAGCAACTGGTTTCATAGGTGTGGCGGCGGCTACGGTAGAAGTAGAAGGTACGGAAGTGGGAACAGCTTTCTTAACAGGCATCTTGACTTAGATGTATTAATATGTTTTCTTAGCTTTAAATACTTTTAACATCACTTTGCTTTGGCTCCCCTAACTTTTTACAAATCTTTACTAACTTTTCAAAATCCTTTAAATCCAAAGATAAAAATTCTATATCTGTTGGAAATATTATTTTAGGAATAATTCTTAAATCTCCTTTTTCATTTAACCCTTTATTTTTTATTATTATTGAATTTAAATCCCATTTAGGTATTGTAATTATTAATTCTTTTCCATCTAAATATATCATCGTTTTTTCACAACCTATTAAATATTCATAAAATGTAATCGGAATTTCTGATATTAAATCATTTGTATCAAATAAATCATCTAATGTATACACATCATGCTGTTTTAATATAAATTCTATATGGATAAATAATGTTTGTTCTAATGGTGTTATATGTGTATATAAAAAATCAGGATAATTACCACAATCCACATTTATAAACACTGGTTCTGAACGATTTTTTAAAAATAATCTTAATTTCTTCTCTTTACGATTATGAATTTCTTCTAAAGAAACTTCCACCTTAATATGATGTTCACTTCCCTTTTGTTTTTTATATTCTCTTGCTACATTTACCATATTTTTTAACAAATCACCCATGTTTTTTAACATCGTTGGATCTGACATAAAATTATCCATATAACTCCACATACCCTTCCATTCATTCTGAGATGTATCATTCAAGTCTTTTTCTGTTAATAATTTATACGCTACATTTATCTTTTTGAATAATTCCTCGTGAACTTGTCTTTCTTCTAATGGTAAGTGAATTAACTTATCTGGATGGTGCTTCTTTGCTAATTCATAGTACCTTGTTTTTATTTCTTCCTTTGTACTTGGAAATTTTAATCCTAATATTTCATATGGATCCATTAGTTATGATTATAGTATATATCGTTTAAGTTATTTATCCTTAATCTTATGACGTAAATAACCAACGATATGTTCCTGAAATTTCTAATAATATATGTAATACCGCGAATTTTACAGAAAGGGAAATAAACCATATCCACGCTGTTCTCCAGGTAATATTTCTAGAAACCACGAAGAATAATAATGGTAGCCCCGGTAATAATGTCATTCCAAGTAATTCAATGGCAAATAAAAATGGGTGTCTTTTTATTAATTCTACATCACGAACAATTATAGATAATGCTAATAAATAAGCAAACCCAAGCAATATTATCATCAGTGTTACAATTTTAAATAAAAAATATAAGTATTCTAAATCCATTCTTATTATACATTAAGAACATAAACTTTATAAATATTTACATATGTCCATTCAATATTTGGAACATTTTTATACGAAGTTTAATACTTATTTAGATTATTTACCTTATCATAAATATGTATCAGATTCTTTATTTTTTGGAAATTTAATGGAGCTACCAAATATACTACTATATGGAGCTAAAGGATTCCCGACTGAATATTTAATTGAACATTCTATATCTAAACTTTTTAATTGCGAATATCCAATACAAAAAAGATACCCATTATGGAATCAAACATTGCCCTATATTGAAACTAATTATTATTTCTGTATTGACTCTGAACATCCTGAATTTCCAAAGGATATTGATCAACTTGTTCAATTTATTAAACATATTGTCAGTTCAAAATGTATTCATATTGATCGGCATATTATACTTTTGAAAAATATTGATCAAATCACTAATAAAAAAACATGCTACATGTTTCGTGTATTATTAGAACGTTTTAGTCAAAATGTTTTATTTATTAGTACTACCCATTATATTCAAAATATTGAAAACCCCTTAAAAAGTCGCATGCAATTATACCGTATTCCTTTACCTACATATCCACAGATTAATCAAATTATACAAGATATTAAACCTATTGATCAAGAATTACCTAAAACACGTAATTTAATTGTTTTATTATTTCATCTAGATAATCTCGATTTTTCTACATTGAATTATCCACCCATTGTTGAAATTATTCATAAAAAAATTACACAAACTGAAATACGAAAAATATCTTATAAACTTTTTCAATACCAGATTAGTGTTTCAGAATTAATTCATGATTGTACTAATTTTATATCTGATAAATATAAAGTTTTATGGATTGATGAAACTGCTTCTATAGAACATCGTCATAAAATATCAGATCCTGTCAAAAAATGTTATTATATTGAACTTATATTAAATATTTTCGAATTATATAAACAAAAATAGTAATGGTTTAAAGACTTTATTTTATCTTTCTTTATTCGTATAGCTACTTTAGATGAGTCGTGAATCTATTTACTATTATACTTTAGAAGTTATAAAAATAATACAATACTATACTGAAAGCTTTCATCCATCTGACAAACATTATCAAAAAGGTATGGATAAAATCGAAGCATTACTAGTTAAATTTTTATCGAATATTCAAACTATATATTTTAATTATATATTAAAAGATGATCTCATTTATCAGCAATTAAATTTATGATAATTCTAGATATTCTGATTGATAATCAACGCTTTTTTTAAGAAATTCAGTATACGTCGGGGGTAACCATTCGGATTTATTTTTACATTTATTTTTCATACCAAAATATACTTCATCATAATTTTTAATATCCAATCCTCTCCATTTATTTCTTTTTGTTAAACGATATTTCCATCCACTTGAAGAATATTTTAATAAATCTGTTAAAATGATATCATTAGTGGGTTTAACTGGAATGGTTTCCATTTCTACTTCGTTTCCTTCACTTGTTTTTATTATTTTTGTAATTTTTTCAACCCCATGATGTTGTTTTAGATGACACGATTCACATAATACAATTAGATTTGATTTGTCATGTATATGAATTGGTTGTGATTGCGAAATTCCATATTCATTGGCGTCTTTTTGCTGTACAATATGATGTGTTTCCCTTGCTGGATTTCCACATAATTTACATTCAGATACAATAATACGATTATTATATTTTGAAATTACTGGATTAACAATATAAGGTGACTCTTTCTGTATCTCTTGTCGTATTTGATTAGCTACTTTTAGAAAAGACAAGGGAAGCTTTAGAGCTCGACACACTTCAATGCCATACAATGAACTGCCATGACCTTCTTTCAATACTCTATCATAAATAATTTTACCAGTTATTTCATCCATTTCAATATGTAAATGTGCTATCCAAATTTCTTGACTTTGTTTGATAAAAGATATATCAACCAACTCATGTAAATGCGTCGCAAACACAAAGGTCGCCTTTTTTGATAGTAAATACTGGATTCCAGCACTAACAATAGAAATAGCACTTATAAATTCTGTACCCGAACATAATTCATCTCCTAGAACCAAACTATGTTGGTCACAACGATTTAATATATTTTTTAATTCTAACATTTCAACGGTAAAGGTACTATGACCCCTGTAAATATTATCGCTACTCATGATCCGTGTAAACAAATGATAGTAGGGCGCCAATTCAATTGACTCAGATGGAACAAACATACCAGATTGTGCCATGATTATATTTAATCCGATTGCCTTCATCAATGAACTTTTACCTGAGGCATTAATTCCATATAACAATAACCCCTTTTTATCGTTACCAAGAGATACTGAATTACTAACATAAGTATGATCTTGATTTAATCTTTCTATAATTGGATGTCTAATATGGGTCGCATTAAAGTAAGAGTCCTCTGACGCTACAAGTGAGGGACGAGTATAGCCATACTCATTGGCATTCTTCGCATTTGTAGCACAGACATCAATTGCTGCGATTTTCTTGATTGTTTGACGCCATATCAGATGATAAGTTAAGTCATATGTTGATAGAAATTCTTTATAATATTTAATATTTAGATTTGATAATTTTCTTTGTTCACTCATCATACGGTCTGAATATTCTTCGATCAGTTTATGTGTAATTCGTAATACAGAACTGCTAGAACTAATCGGCTTGACTTTACAGTCCTTTAAATATACTGTATGTTCTTGAACTTGAATTTGGATAGGGGAAGGGGAAGCGAGAGAGCCTGGTGCGCAACCACTATGTTTATTTGATAACAAAGCATTATCCCATCTTTTTTTTGTAATTGATAGAAAATATCCATCCCGATCATTATAGTCAAGACGACATAGGGTTGTATCATTTTCACCAATTTTAGATATTTCACTAGCAAATGATTTTAATAGGTGCTGGCTGGATTCTACTTTATTAGATGCTTCATCTAAATCTGAATGAATACCCCTTTGAAATAAAGACGTATATATTTCTGTAAAATTATATTTATTACATTCTTCCATATTTAGATTATCTTTATGGTATTTGATCATTTGGTTTAGACCATTTAGTTCCTTCTCTAAATCTAAAAACTTAAATACATTACAACAAGAATCTAATGAAATTTCGATAGCATTCCACTCTGATGGATGAAGAGTACATAGGGCTATCTTACGAAGCATACGTTCTAGATCAATAATATAAGCCAAATGTTGTATAATGGTTTTATAACGATTTTCCTTTTGATAAAATTCGATTTGATCGTAAGAAGTATTTAATTTAGATATACTTACAATCGGATTTAACAGGCGTTCTTTAAATAGGCGTGATCCAAATGCTGTCGCACAACGATTCAATAGTTGAATTAATGGTAGATCTTGATTGGAATTTGAAAGTATATTTAGCTGTTGAACACTGTTTGATTCAAGGATCAAATGTTTTTGGTTGTGTAATATTTTAGGAATTTCGATTTTTTGAATTAATGTGGGATTATGTTCATATGTAAATTGAATCATCGCACAATAAGACACGACTGCTAAAGGAAGTCTTTCCAAGCCAATGGTTTCAATTGGTGTCAACAAGCTTTTTGATTGAAAGGCTTTTTCGATTATAGCATTTTGATAAGATACAGATTTATATAATTTTTGAAAAGCATCTCCCCACTGATGATGAACAGTAATATAACGATGGTTATCTAAAAATTGCGCAACTTCTTTTGAAAATGTTTCACCCATCAATAAAATTTCTTTAGGTTGAAACATCTGAATCCATCTTAAAATTTCATCCAATGAAAAATTTGGATCTTCTGTCGTAGAATAAGCTTCATATATATTTGAAGCGCCTGTTGTAATATCCAAACATGTAATACCCACTGATGTTAGAGTGGTTGATTTATCTTGATCCCAAAATATAGTCATTAAATAAATACCATCATTTGTGGATGAATTCATATAGGTTGATGGACTAATAATCTCTGTTACTTCACGCTTTGGATTCGGTGGAGGAGTGACTTGACGTATTAAAACGATCGTATATTGATTTTGAACTAATAGTTGTGTAAATTTAGAAATAGCTGACAGAGGAAATCCAGCCATTAATGGATTTTGAGATGTATTTTCAATCATCGCTTTATTTTTACGACTTACTTGAATATTACAAAGGTCACATACTTTGTAAATATCTGCGCCAATTAGCTGTTGATCATTTTGAATCGCGTATAATTCAAAGAAGTCACCTACTTGCATAAATACAACTGTTTTCTCACCATATTTGGCAACATACTCACGTGTGTACGCGATGTAGTCATCATATATCATTTTTACATATATTTATATTATACTTTTTTTTAAGTAGCTATATAGCTTATAGTTTAGTATTTATAGATTACAATTTATTTTATAAATAATAATGGACAATAACCATCAATGTCCTATTTGTCAACAAACGGTAATTATTGATAATTATATAACGCATTTAATGCTAGATCATACAGATACCTTTATGACAATGGTTTATACCTATTATAATTTTAATCCATTAAATATATATGAAAATTTGATTGATCAATATATTGATGATATGAATTATGAAGATTTATTAGGATTATGTGAAGCAGTGGGTGATCATAAGATTGGTATCAAAGATATTAATGATATCTCTACAAAAATAAATTGTTCAAATTCAGATAGATGTCCAGTATGCTTAGAAGATTTTAATGAATCAATCGATATTTATAAAACGAATAAATGTTTGCATGATTTTTGTAAAGAATGTTTAATAAAATGGACATCTGAACATAAATCGTGCCCTATTTGTCAACAGGATTTACTGTAAAATAATTTCTTATATCTTTTTTATCATTTTGCTTTATAGGCGCTTGAAACCATTCGTGTAATCCACCTGATACATTTCTATCTAGTGCTAAATTACAATATGAATCCGCATCTTTATTTTGTTCACGCGGTATCCAACGACCATTTATAAAATTAAATCTTTTTAATAATTTACGAGCTTCTTGATAATATGGAACAATACGAGGATGTTTACATTCCCATGATCCAAATAAGTGTTCTATTACTAATTTACTATCACCTTCCACTTGTAATTCAGTAATTCCTAAATGTAAAGCCATTTTTAAACCTGATAACAATCCCATATATTCAGCCTGATTATTTGTTACTTTTCCTGGTAGTCTTTTATAGCATACATTTATCTGTTTTCCCTGATCCGATAATACAGCAGCACTTGATCCAAATCCTGGATTTCCACGAGAGGCTCCATCAAATTGTAATAACTTCATTTATTTTCCAATAAGATTAAATATCGTCTAGATTAAATTCATCATTATCCTTTTTCGCAAAAAATACATAGTCTGTTGTTGTCGTTTCTTCCATATTTGAACCAATATTAAATTTATCATCTTTAGTAAAAACCTTATATAAATACTCTGGAAGATATCCTTCATATGTTAATTTATTAGCTTCATCTAGCGCATATTTATGAATAATATCTACCTTATCTTTTTCATAATCTCTTTTTGAAATAATAACTAAATCACCTGATTCAATTAATACTTTTGATTTATATCTTCTCATTGATCCACAAATGCGACCAATACGCGATTGTTTATCTTCGCAAATAATACGAACTCTTCCATTTCCTAACATTTCTTGTACAATCGCAAATTCTTGACATGTATCTGGTAATTCTAGTTCGCGATTTTTTTCATCCCGTTTGGATCTTTGTTTTACATTTTGAATTCTACTTTTATACATTTTATATTAATTATATATTTTTATTATATATTATATACCATAATAGTTTAAATGGTTTTATTTTAGTTAAAGATTATACACATTTAATTTATATAAATAATAGTTAATGGCAGCTTCACTTCCTTATAAATTATCATTATTACATTCTAGTTCTAAAACACTTGGATTATATCATAATAATGCTTCTTATATTATTGGATTCCCTTTAGTTAAACATGCTAAAGAAGTACAGAAATATGTACATGATGGTAGTAATATATATATCGCAGATCTTCAATATAAAAATATGAAAATGAATCGTCTTTATATTTCAAAAAAAATAAATATAAATAAATTATCTTGTTCTTTAGTCACTATTGATTTATCTAAAGCATTATTATATCCGATCGTCAATAATGTAGGCATTGTATTCGCTTTAGAAAAAATGGATGAAAATGAAGAAGAATTCATATTTGATTGCGAATATTTTGAACCATTATATAATACAGACGTGTTTAGATCGAATTTGCTGTAATACACTGTGCTTTTTCTTCTTGTTGTAACCATTGTTGTGTTAGGTTAACTATCATAATTTTAATTCTTTGTAATACAGCATTATACTCTTGTTGATTAAAGTTTTCTTGATTAATATCTTCTATATATTTTATAAAATCGTCAAGGGAATACATTAACTGTTTCGTAATTTCCTTATCTTTTTTAACCTTATCCAATTTTTGAAGAGCTGCTGTAGTAAGATGATGTGTTAATAATGGAAATACAATGCTATCATGTGCGAATTCCCAATTTCCATCTCCTGTATGAATCATACTATGAGATTGTTTTGGATTTGATTTTTTTATTACACGATTCTGTGGATTCTCAAATACCTTTCCTATAAAATTATTAAGTCTTATAAATTTATTTGTTGTTTTGTTCATAATATTCTTCATAATGGTATTTGTAATTTTATCTGTAATAAAATCATAATTTAGATCTTCAATTGACGTGGGAAAGGGAAGAACAGTTACTTGAATATTGTTATTAATTTGTATATTATTAATTTGATTTGCATTTTGAATTGTTGGTACAGAGGTTGATGCGATTGATTCTTGATTTGGTGCTGGAATTATAGGACACCCTTTACACGTTTTACGATGATGAGCTAATGAGCTGCGAGAAGAGAAACTTTTTTTACATTCTAAACATTGATAAGGATGTTCCTTACCATTACAGATAATAATATGTTTATTATAATTTTTTTTCCATTGAAACGATTTATAACATGAAGGACATTTATATGCATCAACATTTTCAGCCATTGCATCAACATTTTCAGCCGTTGCATCAACATTTTCAGCCACTAAATTATTATTAATATATTCTTCTTGTAGCGACATATTATGTACTGAACTGATATGCCTATCATAGTTATACTTGCGCAATGTAGTATAAGCGCAATGTGAGCATTTATATGTTTTATCCGAGCAAGTGAGCATCATATATAAGTTAGTAAAGAAAATATTCTTTTAATATAAAAATTATAATATACTTATTAAATTTATTACTATATAGTGTGATATTATTATTTTTTATTTTTTATATAATACTATAATGATAAATGATTTATATGCATCAACATTTTCAGCCACGTGCATCAACATTTTCATCCATTTTCCCGATTTGCATCAACATTTTCAGCCATTTTCCATTGTATGCATCAACATTTACAGCCATGCATCAACATTTTCAGCCATGGATGTTTATAGTATTATGTCATTATAATGATATGATTATATTGTATGATTATTTTTTATAGTGTTATATATATGTGAGTAGGTATACGTACCAAGTGAGTAAGTGAGCAGCTCTACTGTAAAGGTTTCATAAAAACATGTGAAATGTCTATCCGCTTACCATTAATTCGCATGAGTCGTGAGTAAGAGGTTGGGAGCGCGCGCAACTTCCCAAGATCCTTTTAGGCGAAATTTCAAAGTCTCGAAATGTTTCCATTATGGTACTTATTTGTTCCTTCGTTTTATAGCTATTTTTAAAGTTATTTTTATTACTATATAGTAAGCTATATTTATATTTTATTTTTATATTATTATGATAATGCTTTATATTTTAAGTTGCATCAACATTTTTATAATTTGCATCAACATTTTTACAATTTGCATCAACATTTTTACAATTTGCATCAACATTTTTACAATTTGCATCAACATTTTTACAATTTGCATCAACATTTTTACAATTTGCATCAACATTTTTACAATTTTATTTTGAATGTTTATATGATTATAATGATACAATTATATTGTTTATTTATATTTTATAGTAATGAATTTATGTGAGTATGTATACATGCCTCGTGAGTAGATGAGTAATACGTCTAAATGCTTTCATCAAAATATATGTGTTAATTAAAATGTTACCACTATTTTATAAGAGTATGAGTAATTTATAAAAAAACATAACTATATAAGATCATTTGTGATACAATTTTATATGTTATAAATTTTTATAAAAGTTTTAATACTATATAGTAAGGTGTATTTATATTTATATATAATTTTGTTATGTAAATGATAATTATTATAACTGCATCAACATTTTCAGACACATGCATCAACATTTTCAGCCATTTTCCCTATTTGCATCAACATTTTCAGCCATTTTCCCTTGTATGCATCAACATTTTCAGACATGCATCAACATTTTTACAATTTTACTTATATATGTTTATATGATTATAATGATATGATTATATTGTATATTTATTTTTTATAGTAATAAAGTTATGTGAGTAGTTATACATACTACGTGAGTAAGTGAGCAGCCTTACTATAAAGGTTTCATTAAAACACTACAATATCAAATTTGATTACCACTAATTCATACGAGTCGTGAGTAAAGTTAGCGGGAGCGCGCGCAACTATTATATGATTGTTTTTGTAAAATTTTAAAACTGTAAAAGGATTACATTATGGTACTTATTTGTTTCTTTGTTTTTATAGATATTTTATAATTTATTTTTATTACTATACAGTAAGAATTAAAATTATTTATAGAATATTTTATTACATAAATGCTATATGATTAATATGCATCAACATTTTCAGCCACGTGCATCAACATTTTCAGCCATTTTCCCTATTTGCATCAACATTTTCAGCCATTTTCCCTTGTATGCATCAACATTTACAGCCATGCATCAACATTTTCAGCCGTGGTATTCTTAGAAGGTTTATGATTATAATGATATGATTATATTGTATGTTTATTTTTTATAGTAATAAATTTATATGAGTAGGTATACGTACCAAGTGAGTAAGTGAGCAGCCTTACATGCGAGGTTTCATAAAAACGCATACATTCTCTACCAGCGTACCATGATTTCACATGAGTCATGAGCAGAGGTCGGGAGCGCGCGCAACTTCCCAAGATCCTTTTAAGCGAAATTTCAAAGTCTCGAAATGTTTCCATTATGGTACTTATTTGTTCCTTCGTTTTATAGAATTTTTTAATATATAAATTTAATATATATGATATAATAATATAATAAAATAAAAATAATAAAATAAAAACAAATCATACTAGTAATAATAATCTATTTATTAGTGTTTTTTTGATCTTCAACATTTTTAGCCCAAGTACTTTTTCTAGTAGCTTGTGATAAATGTGATGGATTATAATAATAACTTTTGAATGAACGTTGAATTTTAATAGCCTTTGATTCTTTACTAGCAAATAATTTTAAAATACGAGGATCATCTTTTGTTAAATCCTGCATGGAAACAGCGCAGCGTTTTAAAGTAGCACCAATATTAAGTAAATAATTGATTACATCGTATTTTTTATAAAGAACTGCCCAAGCAATAACAGGCATATGTTTATCTAACCATAATACTGGATGTGTAATTGGATCACGCGATGGCATAAATCCTGGTCTCATATTCATATAAACATTATTTATATTGATTTTATAACCCTTTAAAATAAAATTAATCATTAAAACATATTCTTCACTTGTTCTTAGTTTACATTCTAAATTATTTATCATATACGTAGGACGTATTAAACATTCAAATAAAAATGTAAACCATTTATCATTTTGAGGAAGTTTAATATCGAATGAATATACGACCGCTTTTAATATTTCATCTTCTTGATTACGAATACATTTTATTATAAAAGCGAATAAACCTTTATAATTATAATCTAAAACATTCATTGCTGTTACTCTTGTGATAAAAGTTAATGGAGGATCTTCGTTTTTACGTTTTTCAATTAATTTAATTAAAAAATATCTAATTTTATCTTTATTTTCTTTTACTTTATGTTTAAAATTTTCTAAATTACTATTATTTAATTTTGATAAACCTAAACTTTTATTTTCAACATAATTACGTCTTTCTTCGGGTGTCATTTGATCAATTAATGTTAATTTTTCAAGATTTTCTGTTTCATGTTGTTTAGAAATATATTCTAATAAATGTTGGCATATTAAAGAAATATAAGCATGTTGAACATCTTGACCATTATCATTAAAACGTAGAACTTTACAATCTTCTTTTTTATAAATTGAATAAACAAGATTATAAATTGAATCATAAGATAGTTTTGGTATATATGTAATAAATTTAGATGAGTCTTTTAATAAAATAAATTCTACTTTCCAGTTACTATTAAATAATTTTTTCATATATATTTCATTTGATATAGAATTTTGTATATGTTCTTCCCACCATTTTGAAGATTGATAATCTAAACTTTTTATTTTATCCCATACAGGTCTATCATAAAATATATAATTTTGTTTTAAATCTCTCATTTTATCCAGTAATTCTGTCATAAAATATATATTTTTGATAGTGTAACCACTTTTTTCAGTTAATATTTTTACAATATAATATGATACTATTGAAAAATCATTTGCGTCAATGCGTGATAATAAATATTCTTCCCAAATATCATAATTATATAAATATGTATCTTTTATATTATCTATAATAGTCATTTTATCTTTTTGAGATAACTTTGTATTCAAAAGCATTTCTTTTAATTCTTTTTCCTTATTTTCTTGTATTGTTATACGTTGCTGTCTTGCATTTTCTGCGTTTATTTCTCTTTGTTTTAATCTTTGTTGTCTTTCTATTTCCATTTCTGATAATCTTTGTTCTTTTCCTTGTTTTGTAGAGGATCGTGTTTGACGTTGAGACATTATTAATATTAATACAGATATTATTAATTAATAATAAAAATTGATTTTATGTATTACGTATAATTTATTAATACATATAACAATATATTTAACAATATATTTAACAATAATATGTCACTTTCGGATGCCATAAAAGAAGCTGAAAATAAATGGATTGTACAGCAATTATGCGACACATCTATACCAGGGTTAGCACTTTGGGGTCGGTGGGATCGGATAAGTAAACACCCATGTGTTACATTTGATATTATTCAAAAATATCCTAAATTTCAATGGAATTGGAATTCAATTAGTAAAAGTAATCCTAACATAACATGGGATATTATTGAAAAACATCCTAATATGCCATGGCATTGGAGTGAGATAAGTGGAAATCCGATTATAACATGGGATATTATTCAAAAAAATCCAAATAAACCTTGGAATTGGAAATATTTTAGCGAAAATCCTAGTATCACTTGGGAAATTATCAAAGAGTATCCTGATCGACCATGGGATTGGTGGACTTTGAGTTTAAAACCAAATATTCCATGGGATTTAGTGGGAGCCCATATGGATAAAAATTGGAATTGGTGTCATCTATCCGAAAGCAGTGATATTGATTGGAATCTCGTGCGAAAATACCCAACTAAAAGATGGGATTACCATAAACTCGTAAAACACACGTCTTTACCATGGGATATTATTCAATCAAAGATCAATATTGGAATGTTGCTTTCACATTGGGATTGGATACAGTTAAGTAAACATTCATGTGTTACTTGGGAAATAGTCACAGCAAACCCGAGCTCGCCATGGGATTGGCATGAGTTAAGTCAAAATCCTAATATGACATGGGACATTGTAAAAGCAAATCTTCACAAGCCATGGATTTTGAATGTTGTTAAATTAGATAATATACTTTGTTTACCTAAGGAAAATGAACTCGATTGTGCTAAGAAATTCTTTGCTGCCCGAAAAATACAAAAAGCATTTAAAGAGGCTTATACGAATCCTTCGTTCAAATTATGTCAAAAGCGCTTGCGAAATGAATTTGATAATATGGATGATGATCTTACACTTTATCCATATTTTAAAAAAAAATTTATTGCGAAATCAAATGACTCTAAACTTAATCCAAATGTGATAGAGGCAACAGCAATAGTAGCATCTGGATCACTATTGGGGATCTTTATATTGCTTTTACGAAACCTATTTGGTATTGGTGATAATGATGACGCTATTAAAATGAAACGTGTATAATAATAAATTAAAATATATAAGTATAAAATTATTAAATGCAAAAATGATGCTTTTTGTTTTTGTTGTTTTTGTTTTTGTTTTTATGCTGCGATGAGGTAAGTTTCATCCATTAGCTTAATCAGCTGTTCATTGATAATGAAATGCAAGAGAAAGTGCGTCTCCATGTTGGAAATCTCTGAAAATCTGGTAAGAGACTTCTTACAAATCTTAAACTCCTTTAGCTGTTCTGTGCTAACACGACCTCCATTCTTTGTAGCCATACGAACAATGTCGAGAGCTTGCTGCATCATCTCCTCCATTCCAGCAAGAGGTGGTGCGGACAGAATAGGCTCCATCCGCTTCATCTGACGAGTCGTGACCGGCATTTTCTGACTGTAACTGTTTAGAAGGAGGGTTTCCTGTTTTCGGCTGTTTGATACGTTATTGTATTAGTAAATAAAACGTAAAATTTATTTCAATTTTTTTGTATTATTAGGAAAAATAATAATAAAATTGTAAAATGCTAAAAAGTAATGTTTTTTATTTGTTTTTATGTTTTTTGTTTTTATGCCAGCTGATTTAGATGTTTTAGCGCCATTCGAAGTGTATAGGTTCTGTAAGCATTTATTACAATGTTATTTTTAGTAAATAGACCATAACGCGAAGCAACTGCTGTATAGCTTGAAACATTAAGAAAGTTAATATATCTTTGTATTTTAGTTTGATCTGTAATTTTTTCATGGTTCATTATACGATCTTTACAAATTTTAACAAACAGTTCAATTTCATCCAGTCGATCAGTCCATCCAGCTTCAGTTGTAGGAATTGAAAAGCCAGCAAGCGTTTTAGGGTCATTTTCATTATCAAAGCCTTTATGAAAATAAGGGCTAGAGAAAACTGTAGCTTTTTCCATAGACATAGAACGCGTACGTATGGTAGACATTTGTAGTTGCCTTGATAGTTGTTTGTTATATTGTTAAATAATATTAAATAAATATTTCAATTTTTGTTTATTATTAGAAAAAGTAATAATAAAATTGTAAAATGCTAAAAAGTGATGCTTTTAATTTTTATAGAGGGTAAACTAAACTTACTTAGCGCTGCCGCATAGTATCTTTTTGTTTTTTATATCAGTCCAACCCATAATCATCCCAATACAAGCAATCAGCAATAGAAAAGGAAGAAATACAATACACAGTAGAAAGAATACACACTGTTCCATTTCACTTTGCGGACAGGACCTTCGAGTGGAGCCCATTTTATATCTTTTTATAATCATCAATTTGCATCATTTGCGCATTACCTGTCGCAACTTTTTGAACAATATAAACGATTCCGTCATCAAACCATTTATTTTTTATAAAATAATATTATAGATATAAAAATGTCAATCTTTACTTCTGGTTCTTGTAGATTATTATGCGCATTAGATATCAATAAAAAAGATGCGATCCATACTGTTTCAAATGGTTTTAGAGGCGACATTAATTTTTTAGGAAAATTACATAACGTAAAACAACATATTCAATTTATTAAATATATTAAAAATGAAATCGTTTTACCTTTGCATATTATACCAGTGTTTCTTAGTAATTATAATAATTCAAGATGCGCATTTGGTATAGAATATACAACACGACTGGATAGTTTGAGAAAAAGATTTTACGATTGCGATGTATATATGTTTGAAATTTGCTCTATAAAAATATACGAAAAAGACGGGTATCAAGTTCAATACGAACTAACAAATGACTATCAATGCACTGTACAATCTGAAGAAGATATCTATAATGATTTAATGATATTGTGTAGATTATTACCAAAAGGAAAAAAAATTATATTTCAAACACATTTTAGACCAAATATTATTTATAATGATCCATCTAGAGTAATCGAAAAAAGAGAAATTATTTATAATATTGTAAAGAAATTTTGTGATGCAAACGAAAATATATATTTATACGACCCTAGTGTTTTATTACAAACAAATAATTCATTGTTTGATGGACAAGACCATTTTGATCATGAACCCGGGTATAATGCTACCTTTAAGTATATTACTGAAAACTTTTTATCATCATAATAACGATATATCCTAAAATATAAAATTATAAAAAGTGATGCTTTTAATTTTTATAGAGGGTAAACTAAACTACTTAGTGAATAGTATCTTTTTGTTTTTTATATCAGTCCAACCCATAATCAGCCCAATACAAGCAATCAGCAATAGAAAAGGAAGAAATACAATACACAGTAGAAAGAATACACACTGTTCCATTTCACTTTGCTTACGAGAAGAGCCCATTTTATATCTTTTTATAATCAATTTTTCGATTGAAAAATCAAATTTTTTATTAATGCCGCTTTATAAAATAATTTAATTGCAAACAAACGGATCGATTTATGAATACATACCTTTTTTGTAATACTTTACATGATGTGTGACGTATTGGATAAAAATTGATATATGATACGTATAATATGTTATAATATTATGTCTTTACAAAAAGAAGTTAATGATGCCCAACATACATGGTTGCTTAAGCAACTAAAGAATCCAGAAATACCATGGGATTGGAACGCCTTGAGTAGCAATCCAAATATAACATGGGAAATTATCCAAGCTTTTCCCGATAAAAAATGGGATTGGGAGAAAATAAGCTATAATCCAAACATTACATGTGATATAATTGAAGCAAATCTTGATAAGCCGTGGTATGGAATAGGACTTGGATACAACCCAAACCTTACATGGGACTTTGTTAAAGCTCATCCTGAAATCGAATGGAATATGTTAGGATTAAGCAAACACAAGTGTGTGACATGGGACATTGTGCAAGAAAATCCCGACTTTAAATGGATGTGGTATTTTCTTAGTTGTAATCCAAACATCACTTGGGAAATTATCCAAGCCAATCCTGATAAACCTTGGGACAGTGACATGATTTGTGAAAACCCAAACATAACATGGGACATCATCAAAGCACATCCACGACATCCATGGAATTATCGTATTTTAAGCGCCCACCCGGGCACAACTTGGGAAATTGTTAAAAATAACTTGGACAAGACATGGAATTGGGAGCAATTGACTGCTAACAAAAATATAACATTAGACATCCTAAATGACCAGATGCCCTACATGGGCAATTCCTATATTTCGTTTCATTGGGATGATATCGGTTTAAGTAAAAATCCCAACATTACACCCTCATTTGTCAAAGCACATCCTAAACAAAAATGGTTTTATAATGAACTTTCTAAAAATCCTAACTTTACCCCAGATGATATACTCGGACATGGAAAATATTGGCTATGTTACGACTGGATTTGTCAAAATCAAAATGTAACGTTGGAATACATATTATCGAGTGAAAGAAAATATTGGAATTGGTGGAAACTAAGTTTAAATGCAAATATTACAAAACTTCCGGAGGTTGAAATATCACGGGTTGCTCGCGAGTACTTTGCTGTACGCACCATTCAGCGCGCGTTTTTGGCGGCTTACTATAACCCTAATCATATACTTTGTCAAAAGCGCTTACTTCGAGAATGTAAAATGATGGCATGTGAGCTATAACAAAAATAATATTATAAATAAAATAATAAAATAAAGTGTTTTTCATTTTTCTGTTGTTAATTTATAATTTTACCTATATAATTGTTAATAATTTTTACAAAATCATACGAGGTGCGATACCCATTGTCATCAATTCTTGAAGTAGTAGTTTCATCGAATAAGGAATACGAGATTGAATAATATCCACTTGATTTTTACATGTAGTACATTTGTAAATATTTCTCTCTGGATTTGCTACACAGAATAGACCACACTTTTTACATACAAATACACGATAATTATCTGAAACATCAATCATTCTTTCTTTCAGGAAACAGCTTGCTCCGTGGGCGACAATCGCATCACGTTCCATCTCACCAAAACGGAGACCACCATTACGGGCACGACCTTCCGCAGGCTGTCGTGTAAGCATTACAATGGGTCCCGAACTGCCACGAGAATGTACCTTGTCTTGAACCATATGCTTGAGTCGTTGATAAAATGTGGGTCCAATGAAAATCTCTGTGTGAATCATTTCACCCGTACGACCATTGTATAGAATTTCATTTCCATATCGTTCCATTCCATAGGATTCTAGAATATCCGCAAGTTGTTCCACACCTGGTCCTGTGAAAGGTGTCGCGTCACCTCTTGCCCCAATCAAACTTGCTGATTTTCCCATAATACATTCCAATAGCTGTCCCACTGTCATACGAGATGGAATAGCATGAGGATTTACAATAATATCAGGCGTAATACCTTCCTTACTGAATGGCATATCTTCTTGGCGATAGGTCATTCCAATCGTACCTTTTTGTCCGTGACGACTAGAAAGCTTATCACCAATGGTTGGTTTACGATAATTTCTGAGGCGGATCTTTGTAAATTTATATCCCTCTCCATTAACACCTTGGTAATTCATATCGATAAATCCCTGATCATTTGTTTTCATTACCATGCTGGCGTCTCTTGGGAAAATATGCCCTTGAACTTTATGAGGCATAATCTTTCCAACCATAATATCGCCATCATCTACATAAGTATTTTTGGGAACAAATCCTTGTTCATCTAGTTTATCGTAATTGTAAGGCTTAATATTTGTTGTAGTAGGAAGAGGTTTTGTAAATTGTTCTTCTTCTCCTGTACTATGATTTTTAGAACATTGATCACGATAAGCTTTATAATAAGTGCTTGTAAATAGTCCTCTGTCAATAGAGGATTGATTTACCATAACACTATCCTCTTGATTGTAACCTGTCTTTGTCATAATCGCAATAACAGCATTAATACCCGATGGAAGATCATCTGAATTGGTATATTTAGACAACCAGGTACGGGCAAGTGGTTTTTGAGGATAGTTGAGAATATGACCAAGTGTGTCAATTCGCTGATTATAGTTAGACATATAGATTCCAACCGCTTGTTTTCCCATCGCTGATTGATAACAGTTACGGGGAGATTGGTTGTGATCTGAAAATGGAATGTTACATGCCAATACACCTAGAATCAAACTGGGATGAATTTCACAATGTGTATAAGTTGGTGGAATATACGTCATTTTGGCAACCTTCTTGAGATCTTCTTGATTCATGGCAATCATAGATTTATCCATTTCATCCACATCCATATATTCAATAAATCCTTCCTCATTGCTATCCAAAAGTACAAGGTAATTCATGAAGGATTTTTGAGACATTGTCGCCCAAAACTCAGGGCGTTCACGAACCAGTTTTTTGAGTCGCAATTCCTTGTTTTCTACAACATATAGTGGACGACACATGCGTCCTGCTTCTGTATTGATTGAAATCAGATTTTGAGGTACATCCCATACAATACTCGTCATGGGTGAAATTTGTCCACGACGTTTATAACTTTTCATTGTTTGATAAAACATTACAGGATCTCTATGGTATCCAAGAATTTCACCATTGATCATAATATGTACAGATCGTGGATCACCCATTTCTTTTAGAAATTCGATAGGATTTTTGATCTGATCATTATAAATACGAACACCCAAATCGTCTACACATTTGCGAACGTAAATACTGCTTGTTGAACATGTAATATGGGTACTAACTGCCATATTCTTAACAAGACCAACGGAACCACCTTCTGGAGTTTCTGCTGGACAAATTACACCATATTGACTGTTTTCAAGCTTACGTGGTTGAACCAACTTTCCATTTTTTTCCATAGGGGTATTGATTCGACGCAAATGAGAAGAGGTCGACAAATTTGACATGCGATTTAGTACCTGGGCTACACCAGTACGAATATTTTGGAAGCTTCCAAGTGTTTTTACACCCCAATTTCCGGTGGATAGTGCGTATCGAAAACCTGTATCAATGACCGAATTTTTAATAAAACGATGAATATTGGAGGCATTGATAATATTCGCAGGAATCACGGGTGTCGCTCGCCATAGCTGAAGTTCACGCTGAATCGAATTGCGCATTTCTTTAATCATTTTTCCCCAACATTGACGAAGAAGGTTGCTACATAGTACACCAGGTGTATCAATGCGCTTATAAAGATAGCTATCACGATTGTCTAGAATTTGATAGCCCAGATAAATTCTGAGAATTTTACGAACCATATATCCAAGATAAAGAGCTTTACGGCGTAGACTTTTACCGACATGGGGTAGAAAATCATGTTCAATTACTTGAAGTAGAATTTTACGTGCTTGTTCAGGATCTTCTAGATATTCACGAGGTGTGCCTGATAGACTCGCATATCGCATTAGAAATTTGAGTGCTTGATCCTGTGTATAAATATCAGAAGCATCGTCAGCAGTTGCCATCAACTCGCTTAGCATACGACTTTGTTTTTCATCATCAATATTGAATAGAATATGACTGAAAATTTCACGATCAGTTTGAATACCAAGGGCGCGAAACATTACAAATAGTGGAATTTCCGCACGAAGAAAGGAGGTATTTAGTCGAATTGTTCTACCCATATGGTTTGGTTTAGCACTCAAGTTGATACTTGTTGTTTTTGGGGGTAGGAAAACACCATCCGGTGCTGAACGAATTTCGGCACTTAGACCATCTGTTAGGCAACCATTCGCAGAAAATACAAGGGTTTTATTTTCACTGATTCTGTCTTGGCTAATAACAACTTTTTCATTTCCATTCACAATAAAATATCCTCCATAATCGTAACGACATTCTTCACGAACATTGTTTTCAGAGATTCCTGGAATTTGATTGAGAATACATATTTTTGAACGAACCATAATAGGGATTTTTCCAACATTCACAGCTGGAACCTTAATCTCATTACGCTCGGTAATATCATCCGCATTAATCGTTTCTGTGAGAATATGAATATCTGCATATAGATTCGCTGTATATGTTAGACCATTCATTCTGGCAATGTAAGGTGTCATAATAATTTGACTACCATCTTGTTGTTGAAAAATTGGTTTGGAAAGAGATGGATTTTCGATATTAATAAAGATCTTGTAGGCAAAATCTTTTACACTTTCTTTATAATTATGGCAAATTTGAATCGAATTAAACCCTTGAATGATCTGAGGCATTTTTTTATCAATAAATTCATTAAAGCTTTCAACCTGATGTTGAACTAACGGACTCGCATTATCTGTACCACCACCCTGAGAAAAATAAGTATCAATAATATGTTTTGTAAAGTTATCCATCGTATAATTTTCTGATATGGATGATAGTTTTGATTTATCTTTTATAGTTGACATTGTAAATAATATGTATGTCTTATCAATTTTTATTATACTTTGTTTATATAGCTTTTTTGTTATATTAAACGATAATGATATTACTATATTAGAGTTTGGTTTCGTAATCATGAAATTACAATTTATGTCTGATCTTCATTTAGAAACTTATAAAAATCCATTTCCAATTGAACCATGTGCCCCAAATCTGGCGTTAATTGGTGACATATGTTATGCGCATCATAAAAATTTAATTCCTTTTTTAAAAAAATGTTCAGAATCATATGAAAATGTAATTTATGTTCCAGGAAATCATGAATATTATGGTTATACGCTACATGAAATAGAGTCTTATTTAGAAGAATTATGTTTAGAATTAAACATTCATTATCTTCAATGTAAGCGTTATATGATAGATGATGTTCTCATTTCTGGTTGTACATTATGGAGTCCGCCAACAAAAGCAGCATTTGATACAAAAAATAAACGCTATTGGCTAAAAGATTTTACACAAGAACAAATGATAAATGAATATGAAAAACATTGTATATTTTTAGAAGAAAGTTTAAAAATTCCTAATAAACAATTATTTCTAACACATTATGCTCCTTTAATTAGAATGAATGGAATATATCAACATTGGGAATCCGTTAGTATGTTCGCAAGCGAATTAAAACATTTATTTACACCTCCGCTAACAACATGGTTGTGCGGTCATGTTCATCAAAATTTAACACTTTCTGAAAATAATATACCTTGTATATCAAATTGCTTTGGATATCCACATGAATTAAATATTCATGAATCATTTGATTTACATAAATATATTGAAATATAGTTTATTGTATTATATTATTAATTATATATAGAAGTATGCCTCCTACACGACTAAGTATGAAAAATGGTAACCCCTCTGATTATTGTCCAGATTGGTTACATGGTCCTCAGGTAAGTGATGTGAATGCTTCATACTCAGTAGGTGGTCCAACATGGATTAAATTAAACAATGCTTGTTTAACTTATTTCGAAAGAGTTTTTTCAAATCATGATATTTTTTATACTCCTACACAATTTTTTGATAAATTAGTTAAAGGAATATCAGAAACAAGAACTTCTCAAAGCAGTAAATTTATTGAAACAATAAACGGTGAAATAGATGTAGCTCTTACAGAATGCCATGAAATATATGATGTTATTATGATATTTTCAGTATTTGTTTTAACATATGGAGAAATAAAGTCAAGATTACGAGAACTTCCTCCTCATCGTCGTTTTACAAATGAATTAGAATTATTAGATGGATTAGTTCAAATATATGATCACTTTTATGAAGGTGTGAAAAAAATATTAGAAAAACCTGAATTAATAGACGAGTTATTAGTATTACCTGAAGATTTTATAAATTTAGATAATCAACGACAAAAACGTACTAAAAATTTTATTCTTCTTTTAAAAACAAGCGGTATTCATAAAGAATATGAATTAATTAAATCTGGTAAAATACCTCATCCAATTAGTCGAGAAATGCAAAAATGTAATATTGATTTAAAAAGCGATTGTACAGATAAATTTAAAAATGTTAAAAATGATATTTTTGAACCCCTTGCCAAAGTATTTGGGTGCTATTGTAGTTTTTTCAAAATAAAATTAATAAAATCTGAAAGTGTTACCAATAGAACATTATATGGTAGTGTTAATGAAATAAAAACTATTACTGCTGCTGACTATGAACATATTAGATTACTATACTCTTCTCCAACACCTTCTCAAAAACCAACCATTCTTATAAATAAGTATAGAGATAATGAAGATGAAAATAAATGTTCTAAAAAAACATATTTATCACAATTATTTTCAAAAGTATGTTCTATATTATATGAACCGTATATTGTAAAACCAAGCAGTTCATCAAAAGATGATATTATTGCCGCTTCTAGAGCAAATATATATATTGGACAAACCGGATGTACTGGTTACGCATATGGTAATCTTAATGTGTTTCATACACGTATTGAAAAGAATAATAATGTTAATGATAAAGTAAATGTTCCTATAATGTTTTTAAAAGATAACAGAGACCTTTACTTAGATTGGTATAGAGGTCCAACCGTACAATTTTTTACAGATGTTTTACAGGAATTAGTTGATTTAAAAGTATTTATTCCAACAGAAACATTTTTTAATAATCAACGCTATGAATTAAATACGAAATTTAACATTGAAACATTAGAATGTTATAGTAAATTATCATCTGAAATAAAAACAGCTGAATTTAAAAAAGAAATTACCGACTATTTTTACTTATTTATTGGTAATCTAATCCATTTTGCTGTTGCGAATAATATTGAAATTCCATTTAAACTATCTAGATTATATATTATGAAATTATTTAACATATATGATTTTACAAAACCGGAAATTTTCGGAGACTTAAAATTACAACTATTATTAATCAGTTTATTTCTTTTAGAAAAAGCCCCAAATTCGTACACAGCAACAATTATACAAATTCTAGAAAATCCAAAAGAAGCTCTAGTCGGAAATCCAAATATATTCGCAGCTTTAGACCCAGCAGCCGATTCAATGGAAGGAAGTATTCAAATGAATGGGTATTCTACTATTTTACCAGATGATGAAGACCGTGATATTTATAGTGAAAATGAAACAACCTTATTTTATAATATTGTCGAATATCTTTATAAAACTGCTTTAAAAGCCTATTTTGAAGATATTAATTCACTCACACCAGTTACAGATAAATTTAAAATGCATCCACATTTAGAATTATTCTTTAAAGGTTTTACATCGTATAAAGAATTTCACGCCGAAGAAATTTACTATTCAAATTTACAAACCGCTGATTTTAATATAACAATGAATTCGCAACAAAAACTTGCGGCAATTCGTAAATTAGATGTTTATTTATCTGGATTTGGGATCACACATGATGTCATTCTTAATAACTTAATTCCAAAGATACTCATAAAAGATGTTAATCTTGAATCTTATGTTTCAATTATAACAAAATTAGGACGATTAAATACTTCATTAATGCCAACTGATTTAGAATATCCTGATTTCCCAGAGGTAACCTCTAAACTGGTACGTCCAGCAGAACAAAAAACTTTCTGGCTTTTTAGAATCTTATTAAACAAAGGAAAAAATATATCAACAGACTTTATTAAAAGCTATAATAAAAAGTTTTTTGATATTCCTATACCCGAAAAGGATGAAGATATTATATATGTTGGAAATATGACACAAGAAGATTACCATAATGAATTTGTTAAAATTTTATTAAAAACTTGGTCTGGTATTCCATCCATTTCAACTAAATTTTATAAAATTCATTTTATACCAGGTGATTTATTACCTTCTACACATACATGTTTCTTAACAATGGATTTTAGAAAAAACTATACATCTCCAATGCAATTATACAAGGATTTAGTTATATTAGTTACAGAAGGTAGTAATTTTGGTGAATTACTGGCTGGAGGAAGTAAACAAAAAAAATTAAACAAAAAATTAAACAAAACCAAATCTAAATCTAAAAATCTGTTTAAAAAAAATTAATTTATGTATATAATGAGTAATTATTTTAACTTACTTGATGAATATTATAGTAATATACATATTGATATTTTTAAAAGTATAATAGGTAATGATTTACATTATCATTTAGGAATATCTTTATCAGAAAATGATGATATTAATACAATTGGATCAAATAGAATTAAAGATTTTTATCCATATATTAAACCTTATAATCGCGTTCTTGATATAGGGTGTGGTTGGGGAGGTACTATGACACAATTACAAAATGATTTAAAATGTACTGTTTCTGGTGTAACTATAAGTTTACAACAATATTACTATTGTAAACAAAATTTAAATTTAAATGTGTTACACTGTAATATTGAGACATTTACCTTATCTGAAAAATATGACTGTATAATTATGATGGAAGTTTTATCACATATAAAAGATATAAATGGATTATTAACTAAATTACACTCTAATACAGATATGTTAATATTAGGATATCAAACATGTACAGAAAATACTACTACTATAAATACATTTGAAAACATGACATTTCATAATATAAAAACAATTTCAAATATATTAAATAAATGCGGATGGAAAATTATTTATATTAAACCAACAATGAAATATGCGAAACAGTCTTTTCAAATTTGGAAATTTAATATGGATAAAATACCTAATGCTATAACATCCAAACATTTAATTGAATTATATGATTTATGTTCTAATGCATTATTATATTGGGATAGTTTTTTAGAAAATTTTGATTCTTATAATTTAGTATGTAGTAAAATATAAGTACCATTTAACAAACTTAATACGATATGTTTTAATTTAAAAATAAAAGGTTATGAATGTCATATAAGTTTTTTATTTCCTTTTTGTATTTCTTTAATTTTTTGCTCTAATTGAGGAATTATTAATGTTACACCTCGTATTAAAAATGTTATTAAATTAAATAATGGAAAACTTCGCATAGGACATGTCATATTTTGATAATATAGCTTGATAATATAGCTTTATATTATGTTTAGCTACTTTTAGATTTCATATAATCTTCACCCATTTTCCAATAAACACTAAACAACATCCCCTGGAAACCATTTGTTAATATTTTAGTTTTAAGACCTCTTCCAAATAAACTTAACCACCCATCTTTCTGTATAATAGATTGTACAATTTCGATATATGTTTCCTTATTTACAGATGTCTGTTTTTGAGTTTTTACTACACGAATTGAATTTGAACATATATCGCTTGTCGCCGCAGATAAAAATCCAATATACGCATTACGTATCATTTTATCGTTTTTCTCTTTAGGAATTGAAATGGTTTCTTGTAAAAAATTATAAGTCGCAAACCATGGATAATGTCCTGTAAATGTCGCTGCTGATGAAGCAAAAGAACCATGAAATAATACCCTCACACCCTGATCTTTAATTTTTTGTCGTAAAGTTTGCATTCCTGTACGTCCTTCAACCTGCATCATTGTTTTAACAGTATCAATTGGCATCAATAAAATTCTAAACGCAGCAGCAGCACTTGAAGCAAAACCCGTCTTTACAATTATAGGTAGGTCTTTTGTATAAGAATAGTTTGAAAGTAGCGTTAATACACCACTATTGGCTGCTGTATCACCAAAACGACTTAATGGACCTTGAATAATCGCAGCAGAATAACCTCTGTAAAATCTTTTCCAACCACCGTCGTTATATAATTTTTTGAAGGCAACAGTTGTCGTTATTCCATAACGATATTGATAATTAATAGTTGTTCTTAGCCACATTAAAGTAGATACTTGGGCGACCATTGCCCCCATTCCAGGTAATCCTCCATATAAGGCATCTTTCCATACTTTTTGTAAATTAGAATCGCTAGTGACCATTTTGAATACTTATTTAAGTTAAAGAATATATATCTTAAATACATAATGGACGGAGAAACAGAATCCCGTAATTCAAAAGTAAAACGTAAATTAGAATCAGATGGTTTAATGGTTGATTTAGATGATATTACATCTAAACGTATTAATACTAAAAAATCATTTATCCTCGAAGAAAATAAAACGATTTATCATAATTTACAACGTAGTAATTCATATTATGATCATTGGGAGTATGAAATAAAAGATCTAAAAGATTTAATTCTTCTTGGTAATTTTTATTCTGAGAAAAATATAAATAAAAAAAAGACACATAATATTCCATTTTTTAAAATTTATATGTTACGAGATGCGCTTCAAAGCTTAATTAATATGGTTGGATTAGAAGACATGAAACAACAAATTTTAAAGTTAATTGTATTTTATCTTCAAGACTTGGATGAAGGGAACCAAGATATGCTTCATACTGTTGTTTATGGCGGTCCCGGTGTTGGTAAAACAAAATTTATAAATATTCTATCGGAAATTTATGCCAATCTAGGTGTTTTATCTGAATGTAAAGTGACCTTTGCGAAAAGAGCTGATATGGTTGGGCAATATCTAGGTCATACTGCTGTTAAAACAAAACTATTAATTGAAAAAGCAATGGGTGGTATTTTAGTAATTGATGAAGCTTATTCGCTGGGAGATACAGAGCAAAAAGATAGCTTTTCACGTGAATGTATTGATACATTAAATCAGTATTTAAGTGAATCTAAAAAGGATTTGGTATGTATTATTGCTGGGTACAAAGATGATCTTGAACGCCGTTTTTTTAACACAAATCCAGGATTAGCACGTCGTTTTCCTTTTAAATTTACAATTCCAGATTATTCTCCCACGAATTTAAAAGATATTTTTTTATCAATTGTACAAGAAAATAAATGGAAAATTGATGATAATGCTATAAATGTTAAATTATTAGAAGAATATCGAGATTATTTTCCATTTAATGGCGGTGATATGGAGTTAATGTTTACCAAAGTAAAATTTATACATAGTATGCGTGTATTTTCAGAAGACCCTGGTAGTAAAAAAATAATTACGCGTATTGATTTTGAAAAAGCGTTGGAAGAGTTTGTGGATAATGATTCTATACGAGAACAAAAATATATAAAAGATTATTTGAAATTGTTGTATATTTGAAATTGTTGTATATTTGAAATTATTATAATACAATCGTAATAGTAAATTTCTTTACCATTTTAAGTACATGATTTTTTAATGTTTCATTTTCAAAATGGTGACTTATTTTTTTAAAAGGTTGTGTAATATCCTTATACATATGTTGAATAAATGGTTGAGCGCTTCCAGGATGTTGATACATCCATTCTGTTACGTCAATTAGTCTTAACTTTTCTTCATTTGGTAGTTTTAATAGAACCCATTTAAAATCAGGATAATTTTCTTTATACGTCTGTAATTCTTTTAACGAAATAGATTCTTTCATTTTTAATAATTTTTTATAAGAATTTCCTGAACCATTTTTTTTTATATTTCGAATGGCATCTTCTACTGTTTCTAAAGCTCCTTCAATCCATCCTTGTCTCATGCTATAAGTTTCACCAACAATCATTATAAATGGATGTATTTTTGTTAATTCTGTTCGTATTTTATTTGGATTTACACCAGGTAACCATGCGTGGACACCTTCTTTCCAATAAAATGATTCAACCCATTCCATTTTGGGAATTTTAGTTGAAGGAAAAATTTCTTTTAATTGTTTTTTCAATTGTTCTTCTAATTGTGTTTCTCCTTGGTCAGCAAAATATTTCCAATAATCCGCATCAAATAAGTCTGAGTAAGATACCATCCCAAACCCATTATCTGGATCAATTGGAATAAATTGTCTTAATTGTAAATCAGTTGTAAATTTAGGAATTGTTTTAAACCATGGTGTTGTATATTTTGCGTAAATACGATGTAACGATATCGGAACCACAGTATCGAATAAAGCTTTTGTATAATTATTAAAAAATGGAATTGTCATTAACGCCGATTTTGGTAAAGCTAATATTAAAAAATCACTAACTAAACGACGCGAACCAACATTTAATTTAAATTGTCCATTTTTTTCTTTAATATTATCAACGGATGTATTTTTAATAATAGTGACACCTTGTTCAATTAAATCAGCTTCAATACGAGATACTAATTCACTTAATCCTTCCGTACAATAATAGTATGGATATTGGTTTGTGAAATCTTCTTTAAATGTTTTAATAGACGAATATGCATTAGTAATTAAAAATTCAGCATTATAGCCAAATGACTCAATTAATAATTTAGATTTTTCATATCCGAGTATCATTTCACATAATTGTATAAATGTAATACTTTGAAGTAATTCATTAGATATATCTTTTGATTTTTCTATAATTTTTTTAATCCAATCATGATAATCAAATCTAGGAATTAAACGAGAACATAAAACTGGTCTAAAATCTTTTTTATCTGATAATTCTTTGATTGTTAAACCATACATTTTTAATAAATTTATTAATAGTTTATGATCACTATTAAAACGACCAGCACCTGTATCGAGGTTATAATTATCCTTTTTTACTGTATGTATATTTCCTCCTAATCGTTCTCTTTTTTCGACTAGGGTTACTTTAAAACCTAATTGAGAACATTTCAAAGCAGCGTATAAACCAGCAATACCGCCGCCTAATATAATTACTTGCTTCATTTTCTTTTATATAATAATATTAAAATATTTATATCAGTTAAGGAATATTAAAATGGTTTCATGTCAATTTAGTTGGATTCAATTTTTATGGATAATTGTTCCATTAACATTTGCTTTAATAATATGGACAAAGGTATATCGTATAGAAGAACCCTTTGTTTCGACGAAAGAAAATCAAACAATTATTGAATTATATAATACAATTTTAGATCGTAATCCTACATCAAATGAAATATTAACACATACAAAAGCGTTAGATAAAAGTGAATATACATTTGGAGAACTTGAAATTCGTTTATATAATTCAGATGAATATAAGCGTATGGTTAAAACACAAAGTAATCGTCTTTCGCCTGAAATGTCACGTATGGTTGAAGAAAAAGAAGTTATTGATTATATAAGAGAATTATACTTTAAAGCTCGTGCCAAAAAGGCAGATAAATCTATTTTATTACCGTTACGAGACTTATTTGTATATTTTGATTATAATTCTTATAAATTACTTGCTTTATTCCGTCACACAAAATATAGTGACTTTGAGGAAGAATTTAAAGATGTTAAAAATCTCAGTAAAGATACATTAATCGAACTTTATCATTTACGTTTTGATGATTCAAAATTAACACAAGATGGTGAAGCTTTACGTAAAACAGAAAAATTAAAACCACTTGGTGGTGAAACAATTGTTACAGGTACAACATCGTCTTCAAAAACAGGAGGTTTATCAATGAGCGATCTTGATACCATTGCCGAATATCTTAAAAATAAATCTAAAGGAGATGGATCTGACGCAGATAAATCTAAAATAAGTGGAGATACACTTGATGGTAAAGGTAAGAAAACAAGCGTTGAAACTGGAGCTGGAAGTTTCTGTACAAATCAACGTTATTATTTAGATCAATACCCTAAATTAAAATCATCCGGTTTTGGATTTATGGTACCTGAAAAACATCCACCTGTATGTATTCCAGTTGGTCAAAAAAATTCAGTTTCACCTGTCGTATTCGGTGATCTTATGGGAACAAATTTAAATGAGGCAAACGATACCCAAGTTGGATCTATTTTACCTAAATTTGAATATAATGAATATATTGAACTCCCTACTGCGGTTAAGAATTGTAATATTAATACAAGTACTAAAGCTGATACCACTACAAGTACCAGCCCTACTAAAAATACTCAAAATACACAAGAAAAAATTAAATCAATTTAAAGAAGGTGTACCCGCACATCCGCATCCACCCGATTGTACTTTTTTTACAGGTTTTTTAATAGAACATTTACCACCTTGGCATACTTTTTCAACTGTTTTAGGTTTAACATCCTTTTTATCTTTTTTACCTCCAGTCGATTGCATTTCTAATAAAAGCGTATATTTTTATAATACTTTTTATAGAAGATGAAGGCATGTCATTTAACATATCCAACCGTTCCACCCATTGTAAGAATTACGCAATGGTTAAATAAAACGAAATTTATCGATCATTTCTTCTTATCGCCACATATATCACCCGAAGCTATCAGTGAAATTGAAAAATTAAAAACTGGTTCTTCATATAATCATTCAATATTACAACCCTATTTGTCGGATACGACGATTAACCATATTAAGGAATCTAAAAATCCGAATTTTATTTACGAAACATTATATACCGATGATTCATTAACCACTGTCTTACATAAAATATCTATTTTCTTAGATAAAACCTCTTCAAAACAAATACCATATGTATGGGACAATAATAGTCCTTTGCGTTTTAAAATAGTAAATGTATGGGATGGTTATAATTTAAACCCTTTTAATTGTTTATCAAATCCAAGTGATATCGCAAATGTCCAATATAAAGGAGAACAACTATTATCAATTAATCAATTTAATTTAATATTTTATGAAGATTTAAAAAACATAGATGCTAATAAATTGTCTTATTATTTTCCAAATTTACGTGATACACTATCGTTGTCTGTTAATAATATTCGTGGATATATAAATGATCAATCTATTTTACAACGTTTATGGGTCACACCTCGTGATAAACATGAGAGAATGAGCCACAAAAGCATTTGCATTTACAATCGTGCTATATTTAAAGGTGTTATAAAATCGGATCTCAATTTAATCCAAATATTTAACAAAATACACACGAATGTGAATACGTCTTTTATTCAAATAATTGATGATTTAAATCATATATATTACAAGGTTTATAAAAAACATCGTATTCCTAAAACATTATTTGACGAATGGACGAACGTAGATAGAATAAATGGAGATTCGCAAATCACATTATATTCATTTATTAAAGAAACGTCATTATTATATGCTCAAATTAATATAGATCATAATAAAAACGTTTATTTTCATTATAAACTTGATTTTTCAGAAAATATCACATACGAACAATTAGAACAACACTCTTCTAAAATATTACAAGAATTACAAGACTTTTTAAATGTACCTAAAATCAAATTAGAAATCGAAAATTTATCATTACGTACAAATGTATTAGTTGAAAATGTTAATTTAAGAGAAATTTCACGTTCATTTGCGTCATTATTACCATTATACAATATTCCCTCTAAAAATCGTATTCAAAAAAACTTATTTGATTTACAATTTAAACGTATTTTTAAATTTGGTCAGACCAAGAATATTCGCGAATATATTAAAAGCAAAATGGCTTTAGATATTTCTATTCTAGATATTATTCTAGATTTACAAGAATATGGACTTGAAGAAAATGAAGTAAGAGATTATTTTGAAGAAATAAGACAAGAAGCAGATCATCCTGTTGTTGAACGTCGTAAAAAAGATATACGAAATATTGGACTTCTCATGCATCTATCACAAATACCTTTTGGTATTCAAATTAATATCGACAATGCTTCTTCATTTCATGATATACAAAATGCTTTGTTTTGGACACGTGCTTCTCTATTACAATGGGAACAATTGAATATAAAAGCACCTGTTTTACTAACTAAAAAAATATCTAAAATAATTCAAAAAGAAGAACAACCTGAAGAAGAGGAAGATGAAGAGGAAGAAACTATTAAAATAACTGAAATTAAATCTCAACCCAGTTCTACATCTCGTTCTTCATCCCTAGATAGTGTATTAAGTTTTGGATCTGAAGATATGAATGGTGGTGCTGTTGGTAAAGAATATCACCGTTTTTTTAATAATATGTTGAAACAGATTGACCCTAATATTTTTGCTTTAACCAAAAATTATGCTCGTAAATGTGGTGTTAGTGATTTAAGACAACCTATTGGTATTACAAAAACACAAAAGGAAATTATCGATAAATCTCCTTACAAAGATGGTTATGATAATTCAATTGAATATGGAAGTGATCCTGAAAATAAAAATGTGTATATATGCCCTCGTATATGGTGTCCCCGTTCACAAGTTCCATTAACACCCAGTCAATATGAAAAAGAGGCTAAATGTCCATTAGATGATGAAAAGCCAATGCTTCTTTATCAACACGCAACATGGTATAATGATCCAAATATTCCTCATTATGTAGGATATTTGAAAGAGAAAGGATATAATAATGTAAAATTACCATGCTGCTTTAAAAATTTACAAAAAGAAGAAAGAGAAGTACTTATTAAAAAAAATAAAAAAGATTTACTTTCTGAAACTCCCAAATCTGTCGATGATTTTAAATCGAAACCAGTTGAAGAAGAAAATTATATTATCGATAAACCTAGACAGTTACCAGATGCTCGATTTGGAACAATCCCGCAATCATTACATGATTTTATTTATCCAAATGTTCCTTATCAATTATGTCGTAGCACAATTAAAACACAAGAGTGTTTATTAAGACGAGGAGTCCCAAATTCAAAAGATACATTTTTAACATCAATTGCGTACCTATTTGGTTATAATGAAAAAGATACATTTATTAAACATATTTTAAAAAATTTAAATCCGCTTATCTTTATTGGACTAGAAAATGGTCTTGTTTATAAAACATTTAGCACATCAGATATTATTATTCCTGAGAATAATCTTGGAAAACGTAAAGAATTATATCAATGGTTAACTAAACATAAATCATATTGTAAATTAATTCAAATGGATTCTTGGATGGATGAATTATTGAAAAATGATATACGTGGTTTATCCACGATTAATCGTTACCAAATTGCTCGTCAATTACATATTCACCAATCTTATCAACATTTTATTCAATATTTAAAACAAGATAATGAGAAAAATCCGCAATTCTTTTATGATCTATTTCATCATTTAGGTATGTTATTAGTTGTGTGGAATAGAGATAATCAATCATTAGCAACTGTTAAGTGTCCATATGTTTATAAATTTCATCAATGGTGGATTGGACAACAAACTTTATTACCATTTATATTAATATTAAAACAAGATGATTATTATGAACCCCTCGTGGTAGTTGATCCTTCTAAACGTATTACCCAAAGAATCTCATTTACAAAATATCAAAAAATCGAAAACTTATTATCTCAATGTGTAGGATCTGATACAAATCATGATGATTTATTACTTCAATCATTATATTCTTTAGAATTATGGGTAGAAAATATGTTATTAAACCCTACACAATTTTTTATTACCACGGTGGTTTTAGATTATAAATTACAAATACACGCATTTATGACTAAAGGTAATATATGGATTGATTTACCAGATACCATAAATAATTCAACATTGTCTTATTTAATAAACTTATTACCAATTGATAATATAGTATTCTGGGAAGATATTCAAGGAAAAGCATTTGATATTGTTCTTCCAATTAGTGATTATCGATTATTTTCTAGCAAAATTAAATTATTTGGATGGGGACTTCAGATTGGTACAATTCGCGAATCCTCTATTATTAAAATTAAATCATTACTAACAATACCAGTTGTTAAATATAAGGAATTACCTTTAGTTTTATTAAGAATTGAAGATAATTATCAAAAACGATTAGATTCTATTGAAATTGATAATAGACAATGGTATAATGTTCAAAAATATATTCTTAAAGAATTACTAAAAATGGATAAAATGACAAGCTCTATAAAAGAACTTCAATCTAAATTTAAACATTTGAATCAAAAAGCGCGTGTTACAGTTTTATTAGAAGAATTACCTTTAAAAAATAAAAAAGCACTTCAAGAAATATATGATTCTTTAATTCTTAAAAAATATTATCAAAATACTTCTAAAATTATGGACGGACACTATAAGAAAGAGTGGACTTTTTCACAAAAAAGTATTGATATATATGATTTAACATTCATTATAAATCCATTAGAAACATATCAACAAAATATTATTCCAAATCCATCAAATGAATCCGTTAATAAAATTACGCTACAAGAAGATATTCTATTACTACCTGATATGTTAAATGAATCTAAATATAAACAGATGGGCTTTCCTACAAAATGGCGCTTAACTATATGGAATGAATATAAAATATATTTATTAAAAGATTATACAAAAACATCTTTTTATCAATTGATTCATTGGATCGCAAAAGAGCACCATATTACGTTTAATCCATCTGAATTAATGATCTACACGAAAAAACGCATTTATGAATTATTATCCGATCGTAAAAATTATCCTACAATTTTTGAAGATGCTTCTATGCGTAAATCATGGAATAAAGTTTTAAAACGCCAATATCGTACCATGAATGAGTTAATTGAACAAGGTTTAGTTAGTATTCCTATTTCAGATATTCAAAATTTATGGATTAATGTATTAGAAAATCATTCTGATTCTTTATGGATTCAAGATATTGATTTATTCAATATTAGTCGTTTATTAAAGATAAACTTTTTCATTATCATGAAGGGTAAGGGTGCTGATAAGAAGACAGATGATTTAATATCTTCTTGTAAGTTTATATGTAGCTACAATCAAAAGGAATGGAAATATCGCCCGATTGTATTACTTTATAAAGAAATATCAGATGATAAAACACATAGTGTATATGCAACATTTGGTAAAAATAATAAAATTGGATATTATCGCCAAACAATTGAATGCCCAGAAGAATTATTAACCATTATCGAAAAAATATTTCCAACTCAATAAAATAAGATTCTATAAGATATAGAAAGGCTCAAGAAAGATGTATCATTTTATTGTTCATTTTAAACCTTTATTACCATCTCATTTATTCATTGCTTCATTTATATCGTTTTTATTTCTAAATATTTTTGAAAATTTATATCACTATAGTATTGGTAGAAATAGTAATCAAAAAATAAAATTTACCATGCCCACAAAAACAGATTGGAAAGAGATTATTGGTGTGATGCTAGTATTTGCTATATTACAAGCATTACTTACAATTTTATTAAATGGTAAGAATCGCAATTAGACAGACTATACAAAGGTAATGTCTGGCATTTCTGTTTTAATTTGTTTTTTATGTTTTTCAATATTTGGAATATTGAATTTTAGAGCATCTACTTGACAGCCTATGTCGGCTTCCTCGCCAATTTCAGGTACATAATTAATACGATCCTTAATAAGGGAAATATATTCTTGTTCATCTAGAAGAATTTCGCTATCACCAGTGCCACATGGAGGAAGTTGTCCCAACATAATATTTGCGGATACACCATTAATGCGATCATATTCACTGAAAATACTTGCTTTAATCAACATATCTGTGGTTTCCTCAAAGGATGATTTCGCAAGTGGTCCCACATCACCGCGATTAATACCATGACGATCGATTGACATTAGGGCGCCTTTACATGTCATAGTATCAATCAATAGGGATAAATGTCTGAAGTTAACTGAAGATTCTTTGATAACTTCCATGATTTCATTGCTTAGAGCATTTCTAGCTGCCTCAATGCCAAGTGTATTGAAGATCTCGTAAATATCATTGGTAAATGTGCGATAAGGATCTACATTTGGGTTCGCCATAATCTCTACAAGGTTACTACCATCTGTATCAAGCATCCATTCGTGAATCTTTTCAAATTGTTGTTTATCTTTGTTGTAATCAATGTGGTTGTAAGGTCTCATTGAAACTTTGTTAATCTTGATAATACCCTTTAGAAGAATGGTGTGAACAATGTTGTATTCAATCGCTTTTAGAGCGGCTACCATATCTTCGTTTTCAATATCTTTGAGGGCGTTTTCGTGAACACGCATATGGAAGATTAGTTGATCGTCGTTATCATCTGAGAACAAGCATTCAAGTGTATTGCCATAGGATTGGTAAATTTTCATGTAAATATCCATCATTGTCAAGTTGGCGCGATGAACTTTAATTTTATCAAGGCGCATACGAAGAACCCATGGGGAAGATGATCTACATTTTGAAGAATCTAGGTTTGTAAATTCACGATAAATTGCTAGATATTTATCGTCTTCTTCAATGTTGGTTTGGAGACCTTTTTGACCAGGAGGATCCCAGAAGATTTCAGTGCTATCCAATAGATTGACCAATTTGGTAATCTCCAATTGTTTCAATACTTTATGGGTGCGATCTTTTGCCTCATAAATACGAGGGTCAGTGACTTCACCTTTATCATTTTCAACAGCATCAATGGTTTGACTGATATCGGATTTTAGATAAATTTGTAGTGTAGGTGTCTTAATATTACGACTGACACTGAGCAATTCCTTTAGACGGGGTACACCAGAAGTTGCTTTTACCGCCGCAGCCGTACCAGATACGTGGAAGGAATCTAGTGTCAACTGTGTGGCTGGCTCGCCAAGTGACTGCGCAGCAATAATTCCCACCATTTCTCCTGCGTGGGCAACTGCTTCTTTGAAGTAACGACGAACTTCTGAAACAATCCAATCAAATGTTTCTTTTTGCATATGATACTTATAAATCATTGGTTTGGGAGATAGATAGAGGCGTAGAAGAATATGAAGGAACTTCATTCCTTGTACAGTGTTTACAATGGTTAAATCTTTGATTAGTTCATCAATTTGATCCAATACATAACCTGGATGAAGGTTGGATGGAAGTGTATCCAATCCTAGATCTTTCATACGATGAACAGCTGTCTTAATGAGACGTTCAAAGGGAATTGGGTATGTAATTCGATCCATTTTTTGGTTTTTAAAGACTTTTTCAATCAAGAATAGACGATCATCTACCAATTTTTGGAAATGTTCTTCGCAACGTTTACGAATATCTTTATCTTTCATTACATCCTTGAAAACTTTTTCAGTCATATACATTTTAAGATCTTCTTCCAAATATACACGATGATGCTTTTCAATTTCCATAAGATCCATGTCAATATAGTTTAGTTTTTGTGCTTCGATTTTTGTACCCTCCATACCATCCTCACCATAAATGAACTGTACAATGCTTTCATTTGCGTTACGAACTGTTTGATCATAGTAGATTTTACTATCCTCCATCGCCTTTACCAGTCTGCGTTGAATATATCCGGTTTCGGACGTATCGTATAAATTGACACCATTTCTGGTAACAAAGTTGAGCGTACTTGGTACAGTTACATCATACATCTTTGTACATACATCCTTACTGGATTTTTCAGTAATTCGAACAATTGTATCCATTACTGTATCATTCATTTCATTGAAATTGCGATGTTTTTCCGCGAATTTCATTTCTTTTAATTTACGATTCTTTTCATCATGAATCAAATCCATTTCCTTTGCGAATAGTTGAGCCCATTGAGCTCGAATAGAAAGTGTATAAGATGGTGCGATATTTTGTGTATTAAAATTATTTGATTTTAGTTGTTTTGTACTCATTTTACTGAATATTCCGAATCGAGAACAGAGAAATGAAATACCTTCGGTAAGTGCTTGAGATGCGGAACTTGTAGTAATCGCACCATCACAAATACATCCATCTCCAGAGATATAACCACTTAGTAGTCCTTTCACGAAATCCAATGGCGCATTATAAGCAACATCTGGAATATGTTTATTACGAGATCCATGACCCACCAATTCTTTAAAGAAGCGCGCAAAGAGTGTGGAATTTCCAATAATGCTTGTTGTGGTTCCTCTTTCTTTGTGAGAAACATCAATACGATAGGTAATATTAAATTTATCGAACCATTTCTTTACAAAGTTCTGAACCGATACATCGTCTTTAGTAATCGCAATCGTTCCTGATTTTTCATGAAAGCATCCATCGGCAAGATACAATCCTACAAAGACACCATTTTCATAATCAAGTTCAAATTTATCTGGAAGATGAGAATGTTCGCGAGTAGCATGGTAAGGATAGATACATCCCTCTTTAATATTTTCAGTATTTGATCGCACTAGAACTCGTTGAACGCGTGCTTTGGAAATATAGGGAAGTGTAAATGTTTTTCCATTATTTTCTTCATACCATCCTTGTGGAATATGAAATTTATCTCCTTGAGCTTCTTTCATGAGTTCTACACATTTGTTAAACTCGGTTCCATATACATAATGTGTCTTAGGATAGTAGTCACTCATATCAATATATTTAGCTGGGTTGAGAGGTGTGGGTAGATTCATCACCACTGGAATAAAATCTCCTTCGCATACAAGACTGGAGTGCTTTTTAATATATTCTTGTTTATCTTCATTCCAAATCAATAGCGTTTCACTGTCCGCAATGGTCATCGTACGACCGCCAGAAGTTTCAATTTCATAAATACTTTCAGTGGGATCATGACGAGTAACAGCAGTCAAGAGTCCCCATGTTACTTTGCCTTTGCCATCTCCGGTGGGAATATACACTTCCATTTTATCATCAATCTTTAGAAATTCAAGATCTGGACGATCGTCTTCCACTACAATGTCTCGTGGGTAAGTTTCCATATATTGATCGATCCAATCTCCAATTTTAACATCACGAGCTTTTCCATTTTCAATTACAATAATAGGTGTATCACCTGTTACACTCTTCACAGCAGTGTCAATAAGACCCTCACGACCACCCATAGCATGAAAGAACATTTCTTGAGGAGTCAATCCACTGATAAATGAATTTCCAACGAAACCACGAGCTTCTGGTCCATCATCATATTTACAATAATGAGGAAGTGTACGATCAGTAAATCCATAGGCAACACGCTTGCCATCCACATTTTGCTGACCAACACATGCGACCATTTGTGCTACGTTTGTAGGTTTACCTTTGGATCCAGATTGTACCATATTCATCATACGATTAAACAAATGGTGAACAGATTCTAGACCATTTTTCTCAATATCACCTGTCGCACCGTTTAGAATACCAATTAATTGTTGTTCAAAGTAATCTTGATTGTTTTGAATCGAATTATTTTCCATGAGTCCTTGACGTACCTTTTCAATTTCTTCATAGGCTTTAGTTTTCATCGAACTAATGATATTTTTAATTTTATCCATTGTTCCATTATCGACAACTAGATCACTGATACCTACACTGAAACCAGATGTAAGTAGCCATCTACAAATCAAACGCTGAAGGTTATCAAGGTAACGACGTACTTCAAATGGACTGTAATCGTGATAAATAACTGGGAGAACACCTGTTGACATACCATGGAAAATAGTCTTGTCGAGAATACCAGATGTGTGTTGGCTGTTTTTAACAACAACTTTTTCCCCTAGTTTATTCTTGAGTTCCAGATGAAAGCCTGGAGGGAAAATCTGAGAAGATGCTTGAAGACCTGAATATTCCCGTGTATGTTTATCATGTGGTTTCGGTAGAATACCATTGAAATAAGAGTTTACCATTTGAAGATTGGCAAAGGTTTTATCACGAATACGCACATGGTCTTTTGTAATACGGAAAGAACCCACCATTGTATCTTGAACAACTTCAATGATAGGCTTACCGTCTTTTGGTCCAATAATATGGTATGGAACCGATGCGAAATCCTTGAGTTCGGACATCGTTTGAATGCTTTGAGGCATATGTAAATTCATTTCATCTCCGTCAAAATCAGCGTTATAGGGGCTGGTAACAAGAACGTTGAGACGGAATGTTTTGAATGGCATCACTTTTACACGATGGCACATCATTGACATTTTATGTAGAGAGGGCTGACGATTAAAGAGTACATAATCATCGTCGCGAAGATGACGATTAATAACATCTCCTTCAACAAGATCTTCCGCAATCTTTTCACGATTTCCATATTTTAAAGTATATGTTTTACCATCTTCCCGTTTACATACTTCTTTTGCTCCAGGCCACATATCAGGACCATTGATTACGATCTTCTTCATTTCTTCCATATTGTAGCGATTGACTGTCTCGCGGAATGTAAGATTCATCGCAACTTCGATTGGAACACCCAATTGATCCAAGCTGATATAGGGATCAGGTGTAATAACTGAACGGGCAGACTGATCGACACGCTTTCCATTCAAGTTACCACGAATACGACCTTCTTTCTTTTTAAGACGATCGCTGACCGATTTTAGTTTGCGACCATTTCTTTGTTGCGCTGGTGGAATACCAGGCATTTGATTATCAATTAGGGTAGCAATATGGTACTGAAGGGCACCTGTAATAACCGCCAAATGTTCCTCATTCGCATTTGGTTTTTCAAGACGGGTTCTCAGTTGGTTATTTGTTTTGATAATATCACATAGTTTATGCGTAAGATCATCCTCGCGACGCTGACCATTCTCTTCAATAATAGAAGGGCGAACTGGAGGAGGTGGTACTGGAAGAACTGTACAGATCATCCATTCGGGACGATTGAATTTAGGATTAAATCCAAGCACTTCCATATCAGCCTCCGTCATGCGTTGTAAAATTGTTAGAACATCTTCTGCTGTAAATTCACGTTTAACAGTTTCAATATTCGCTTCTTTCCATTCTGCCATAATTTTGAGCGTACCTTCTTTCACATAACGACCAGGTTGTTTCGCTCCACATCCAGGCGCACCATCATCACCACATTTTTTTATTTTAGAGTTGTTGTTGCATAATTTAAAAATTTGTTCCCAGCGCTTTTGATGGTTTTTAATAAGAAGAATTTTACGCATTATTTCTTTAAAATCATCCGTCGATTGCGTAGGAGAAATTAGAAGACGGGAGCAACGAAAGCAAACACATTTAAGAAGTTTACGCGTAGTTTCATAAAACATAGGGTGATAGACGGGTCTCGCAAGAGTAATATGACCGAAGTGTCCAGGACAGAATGTTTTCTTTTGTTCACATGTACGACAGAAAGAATTATGTTCTAGAATACCCATTCGAGGATCAAATAGACCCCCAGGTACAGGCTCATTTCCAGCATAAGTATCTGTTTTCGTAACTTCGACGACTGATCCCTTAACTATTTCATTGGGACTCAGTACACTAAATTGAATGCCTTTCACACGTTCAATTTTTTGATCATACGAAAGTTCTTTATGAATTGACATGATAACCTTATTCTGATTAACTCCAAGATTTTTTAAATCTATTTTATTAGTCATAAGTTTCATTTTTTACTGTTATTTTATAACACTTAAAGAAGTATATAATAATTAATATATAATGGGATATTATTATCGCCCTCGTAAAGAAATAAATTACCTTCAAGAAAATATTTCTGATTCAAATTCTAATTCAAATTCTAATTCAAATTCAGATTCTGATCCAGATTATTTACCTCCTTGGTTAGAAAAATTTAATATTGATAAATTAGGCAAAAATTATCGTATAAATTCTACACCTGAACCCAAAACGAAATCAAAAAAGGTTTCTGTTAATCAAAAATATACAAATGATGAACAAAAATATTTAAATAATTTAAATAGTGCTGATAAGAATGTTCTAATAAATTTAGACAATTCAATTTGTTCCATACAAAATGATTCAGTTCCATTACGATTTAAAATTTTAAAATCAAATATTGATAATCGTATCAAATATATTTTACTTACAAAATTAGAACAATTTCAACAAATGAATGAAGACCATGGTGAATATTTTAAATTAAAACACTGGATTCATAGTATTAGTTTAATCCCTTTTAATCAATATGTATCTCTTCCAATAACTTTTAATTCATCATTATCAGATATTCAACAATTTATGAGACAAACAAAAGATATATTAGATCAAACTGTATATGGTCATAATAATACCAAACAACAATTTTTAAGAATTATTGCTCAATGGATTTCAAATCCATCTTCTCATGGACATTGTATTGGAATTCAAGGCGCACCTGGTACAGGTAAAACTTCATTTGTGAAAGAGGGTATATCAAAAGCATTAGGCTTACCATTTGGTTTTATATCACTTGGTGGATCAAGTGATGGATCTTTTTTAGAAGGACACTCAATTGCATACGAAGGATCTACATATGGTAAAATTGTTGAAATTCTTATGAAAACACAATGTATGAATCCAATAATATTTTTTGATGAATTGGATAAGGTTTCTATTACAAAAAAGGGCGAAGAAATTATTGGAATATTAACACATTTAACTGATAATTCTCAAAATAATTCTTTTACAGATAAATATTTTAGTGAAATTGATTTAGATGTATCCAGAGCATTATTCATTTTTAGCTATAATGATGAATCAAAAATAAACCCTATATTAAAAGATCGTTTAATTACGCTACATGTAAATGGATATACTGATGAAGAAAAGATAAATATAGCTTATCATTCATTAATACCAAAAATATTATGTTCTTATGGATTTCATAAAGATAGTATTCGTTTTTCAAATGAAATTATTTTAGAAATGATAAATCTTATTCCCAAAGAAGAAGGTATTCGAAATCTTAAAAGAGCTATAGAATGTATAATTAGTTGGTTAAATATGTCAAAGTATATGTCAAATGATATTGAATTTCCAATTGATGTATCTTTAAATATGTTACATATTTATCTTATAAATAAATGATATTTTGGTATAATAACGAAGTTGATGCTGACAATACATGATTTTAACAAATTTTATGACACAACACCTTTATGATTTTGAATATTTAATTATTACATTTTTAAGGTCTCCAATTAATACGATAATTCCTTACGCTACAAATAGATTAGTAAAAGATGTTTGCTTTGATTTTGTAAATACATATTTAGAAACCTTTAAAAAATTTAAAACACTATTAACAACAAATGAAGAAGATCCTAATATAAGTTTATTATATAGATTGATTCAAACTTATTTTAAACATCATTTACATATTCAATTTCCCCAATATAATAATATAGATTATATTGAATATCCAGAATATATTGATTTATGTGAAACAATTTATGTTAAAATACAAAAGGAAATCCATCCTGAATCTCGTAAAATTAATTGTTTGATAACGATTGAATTATTAAATGCGTTTTTCGTAATAATTTTTGGAAACAAGTATTCGTTGTTAGGATATTAAACAATAACTATTATATTATTTTTACGCAAATGATTATAGATCATATTGGTGATTTTATTAATTCTAGACGGTATTCATCCATTACTACATCAAATCCAGATCCAATACAATATCCAGATTATTATAAAGCAATACGTCATGAAGTTATTTTGAATGAAGGTGATATGCTTTATATACCATTTGGATGGTTTCATCATGTATTTTCGGAAGATGTAAATTCAAATACAAAAGTTAATTTAGCAATCAATTTTTGGAAACATACAACTAAAGATGAATATTCCGTTTCTATTAAAGATTATTCTGAAAAAAATATAAAAAAATATAATTGTGTTATATCAAATGATGAGTATTTAGATTATAATGAATCTAATTTTCCATTTATTACATCTCATTCATGCAATAAATTTTCATTTTCAAATTTTTACGAATCAATGTCAAATATCCCTTTATATTATCAAACATCAAAAACTACAATATTTGAATCAGATCTAGTTAGTAAAGAAATATCAAATGATGATGACACATATATATTAGATGAATTTTTACAAACAAATAATTCAAAATCAGAATCAGAATCGAAGTATATTGCTCAAAATAACATTATGAAATATAAAGATTTTGATTGGATTAAATCAATAACGCCGCCCTTTTTTGATAATTTTGATGAAATTAATTTGTGGATGAACAAAGGACATATTTCAAGCACAAACCATTATGATAGTTATGATAATATATTATGTCAACTACAAGGAACTAAGCGTATCTTTTTATTTCCTCCAAGCGAAAGATATAACTTATATTTACATAATCGATTTAATTTACAATTTATTTTAAATACTTATAAAAAATTAAATGAATTAAATAAATCTGTTAATCGAACACAAGATATTTATATTAAAACTTATGATTCTAGTATTGAACCCTCTATCTGTAAATTAATTATAAATTCTAATAAAAACTTTACACAAGTTATTGATATTTCACCAGAGTTAGATAATGTATTTTTTAAATTACTTAATAAATCTATATTATCTTATATAAATTACATTATTGATACACAAAATAAAATTCCATTAATAAAAGATTGTGTAGATAGTGGTTATTTTATTCATTGTCTAAACAGTATTAATGATTCTCAAAAATATCCTTATCAACTTGATAATACTATTTTAAAATATATGTGGTTTTTAAATGATAGCACACCTGTTTATATAAATGGTATTGAAATCGAAGCTAAAGCTGGCCGCTTATTGATTTATCCTGCGCATTTTACATATATTGAAAAAGAAATCGATACAGTTAAAAATAAATGGATTTGTTATGGTTATTTTTATCACCCACGGCGGGATTCGAACCCGCAATCTCATGATTAGAAGTCATACGCTTCATCCGATTAAGCTACGCGGGTAAATTTTTAATGCCTTTATAATGAGACATTATATACACTATATGATACCTCTTTAAATAATTTTATATGAAATACTGTGTGAAATTGATGTAAAGTAAATATTAGCAGCTATTAAAATAATTGTTATTTTTTTATTGTTCGTATCATATAGAAGTTTTATCATGAAATTTACGGTTCCACTTACTGAACAATTGATATATAAAGGTATTCAGGTCGCAATTGGAATTGTGATTATTATATTTGCCCATATCATTGCTAAAATCGTTTCAAGTTCTATTATGAAATTAGCAAATGTAGATTTTAATAAAAAATTGTCAATTGATGGAATCACTAAAACAGAACAGGCTGAACAAACAAGTAAAACAAATTTAGTATTTTTAACCCTTGGTAATATATCCTATTATGCCGTTTTAATTTTAGCTTTTTTTATTGTTCTAAAAGTACTTGGTATTGAATCTACCAGTTTAATAGCATTATTAGGTACAACCGGTTTAGCAATTGGTTTAGCTATTCAAGGAACATTAAGTGATATATCTTCTGGTGTTTTATTAGCTATTTTACAAACCTATTCCATTGGTGAAACGATTGAAGTGGATGGAAATATTGGAAAAGTGGTTGATTTTACAATATTAAATACAGTTATTGAAGATATTGATACAAATACCATTATTACTATACCAAACCGTAAAATTCAAGAAAGTATTATACAAAATCACACCAGAACACCTACACGATATGTAGTCTTTGATATTTCTATTTCAAATGCTGAAAAAGATATTGATAAAATACGTACAAGTATTACAAAAATGCTACTTTCAACCGATGGTGTATTAGTAACCCCGCCTCCTAGTATTGAAATTGAAGATGTAAATCAATGGAGTACAACCATTCGTATCAAAGTGGGTATTAATTCAAAAGATTATGGTGATTTAGATGATAAACTTCGTACAAAAATAAGGGAAACATTGATTGAAAATAAAATTCAATTAAAATCTTAATATATATCAAATGCTATATCTTCGCCCTTCTTTCTTCGCTCTTGTTTTAAGCGGTCTAACAATTGGATTATCACTTGTACTATTTATGTTAAGTGCTGAAAAATTAAATATGAGCCAAGTAACCCAAATGGTGTTATTATTCTCGATTGCTTTATCTTTACATGGATTACTTCACTTTGTATATGAACTTCATTATAATTTGAATCCATTAGCTAAGATTGCATAAGTAAATGGCTTGATCAAAAGCCCCCATCATTTCATCTAAAATAGTTTGTAACTCAGTTGTTTTTCCAAATTGACCGTGCATTTTTCTTAATGTTTCACGTTCTGTTTCTAAGTATTTATCTAATTTACTGGTGTCTGAATGCGCATCCATGCTTATTTTGAAAACCTTTAATGGTTGTTTTTTGAATTTACCAATGTATACTTCCACGAATTTGTCAACTAAATCACTTAACCCTCCATGTAATTCATCGAGAGCTTTATGCTTTGAATAACTTACTGTTGACCAATGGTATACTTTAATTTGACCTAACATTCCTAAAAATTTTTCCATAATGGTTGCTTCTTCCATTTAAGGTGTCTATAATATAAATAGATAATATTTATTTATAGTAATTAAGCTAGAATGAATTCTTATATTTGGATTACTTCAATCAGTGGAATTGCTCTTATTACCATGGTTCTATTAAAAAATAAAAAACTTAAAAAAGAATTTTTTCATAATAATCAAACTGTTTTGTATATGGATCCGTATATAGCAAAAAACTTTATTGAAAATGATATGGATGGTTATGTACAATCATTATCTATTTATGACTTAAGAGCTCGTAATGCTACAACTATTTCAGATTATTTACAAAAAAGTACACAGGATATAATACCTTTTAATACTGTTCAACAGACTCAACTAAATAAAGCGGTTGAATATGCGAATGATTTTTTTAAAACATATCGTAATTATTATATCGATTCACTTAATATTCAAAAAATTCCGTGGATTTTTATTCTTACAAACGGTTATTATGAAAATGGATTACCACATACACGTCAGGAATATATATTTTTAACACCTCAAGTAATAAATACAAATTTAAAAGACTTAATTATTACATTAATTCATGAAAAAATACATGTTTATCAAAGAATATATTTATTTGATATTCAAAAAAAACTAATAAACATGTATTATAAAAAATATGGATTTCGTAAAAATTATGAAAATAAATTATTAAGAGCAAATCCAGATTTAGATCAATATATTTATGTAAGTCCACAAAACGAAAGAATGGTTAGTATATATAATTCCGATCATCCAAAAAATATAAGTGACGCAACCGGAAGTAAATACGAACATCCATTTGAAGAAATCGCTTATACTATTTCAAAACATTTTGAAAAAACTATTTAATAAAGCGTTTAAACCTTAATAATGTTTATATTCTTTAGTATAAATGAATAGAGAAGATCTTAAAATTATTCAACAAAATGTTCCAGAAGTATCAGATGAATTAATTTATAAAATGTACGAAGATTGTCATCAAGATATTATGGAAACTATTTGTAAATTATTAGAAATTCCATCCATTGAAAAAACAACAACTGAATGGGAAAAACGTCGTGAAATATGTGATAATTATGATTCTGAAATGCAAACATTATTAAAAAATATGCGCAATTCTGGATTAGAAGATAATGGTGTTTTAAATATACCAGTTGCGGTTCCTGAATTATCAAGACCCTCTAAAAAAATTAAAATAGAAACAATTGAAGAAGAACCAGTTAATATGTCATTATCTTTGCCACCCATTGTAATTAACCCAAAATTTACTTAAAGCTCTTTAAGATTTATACATGTATATCTATGGATAATACGCCTTCATCTCCATTTTTACTAGAATTAAAAACTGTTCAAGCAACAACTTTCAAACAAGTCATAGATGCTTTAAAAGAAATTCTAATGGATGTTAATTTAGAATTCGACGAAACTGGTCTTAAAATTGTAGCTATGGATACAACACATGTTGTAATGGTACATTTAAAACTTAATGCTGATCGCTTTGAAAATTATTATTGTGAAAAGAAATTATATGTAGGCATTAATATTCTTAAATTACATATGCTAATTAAAACAATTAGCAACGGTGATATTCTTTCCCTTTTTGTAGAAAAAGAAGACCGTAACCGCCTAGGTATTCGCATTGAGAATACTGATAAAAATATTCGCACAACTTATCGTTTAGCAATGTTGGATATTAATGCACTTGAATACAATATTCCTCCTGTTGATTTCCAAAGTATTATTACGATGCCTGCGGTAGATCTTCAAAAGATTATTAGAGATATGAATAACCTCGCAGATAATATCGAAATCCGTTGTGTTGAAAATAATATTTATTTTAAATGCAAGGGTGAATGTGTTCAACAAGAAACCATTCTAGGATCCGAAAATAATCAAAATTTCAATATTGTAAACCATAGTAAAAATCAAGAAATTATTCAAGGTATTTTTAGTTTACGTTATTTAACTATGTTTACAAAATGCACAAACCTAAACAATGTTGTTGAGGTATATCTAAAAAATAACTTTCCTATTATTCTAAAATACAGTGTCGCATCTCTTGGCGAAATTAAACTTTGCTTGGCTCCTCAAGATAATTAATAATCATTGTATTTTATAATTTATTTTTATTTATCTAATTGTTTTAAAATTATAATAAATAAAATGAACAGTGGAACTCCCATTGTTTCTACGATAATGTGATAAGGCAATTCTTTTTTATCTAACATTTTTTTACAATTTTCTTTTTCATTTATAAATAATAAAATAACTATTACTGTTAAAATAAAGAATAAATAAATGTAATTGCAAGAAACATGTTTAGTAATATAATTA
>Ga0208974_1000032_pt1 | contig 62242 bp, 90 predicted proteins | sample GreLakmeER15MSRF_FD_187699 | JGI IMG/M metagenome (GOLD analysis project Ga0208974, IMG submission 187699) | Freshwater lentic microbial communities from great Laurentian Lakes, MI, USA - Great Lakes metaG ER15MSRF (SPAdes) | ecosystem: Environmental > Aquatic > Freshwater > Lake | place: Great... | reverse complement strand
AAAGATGATTGCATCAGTTGTGCCGATGCTGTCATAAACACCTGAAGTAGCCGCTGCGATGGTGGCTGGAGAAGTTTGAACCGCTGAAGTGCCAGTGTTGACCGAAGCCATGTACAGGTTGGCAGTGCCGCTGCTACCGATGGTAACGCCGCAGTTTGATGCGCCTGTCAAGGCAACATTAACTTCAAGTCCGAAGCGAACAATCTTAGCGCCAGCAGGTAGCACAAACATTTGTTGTGCTGTGGGGCTTGCCAAAATGACCGACGTAGGAGCCGAATAAGTTTGGGCAACGATAGTTGCGCCCAAATTGCGGATAGTGCCAGCGGTAGAGCCAGTTGTGTTTTTAACAGTGCCCAACAACCAAGGGCCTAAATGCGTTGCGAATCCCATAAGAATATCTCCATGCGTTATAGCGTATCAATCTGCATGAGGTCAGCCGGACCTGTTTGATACACCGAAATTTCCGGTTAGTTAAATATACACCAAAAGAAAAGGGAGCACAAGGCTCCCTTCTCAGTCTTTCTTAGGACGAACCGGGCGAACCGAACATTCCTAATGGGTCAGACCAGCCGAACGAATAACGCTCGCGTGCCTTGTAGCGCACGTTGCCAGTATCGAAGTCACCGTCCATGCTGTTTTGCAGCGGAGTACGGATAAAGTGCTTCAAGCCGTTAGGCACATCAGTAGTCAAATACCAACCGCTTGTATCGGTCAAATAGTTGTTAACTGTGTAGCCTTCAGGGATTGAACCATTGTTCTTCAACGCGTTGACATCGTTGTCAGTAGTGCCAACACGGAGGCTGGTTTCTAACAAACGAGTAGCAACGAACTGGAGTGCTGGTGGAATAATCAACTTCTTAGGCTTTGCAGCGATCAATAGACCACGCTCATCAGTCCAAGCTGCGATTTGAATAACGGCGGCTTCCAAAGAAGTCTCGTTCAAATCAGCCGCTGTAGCTGGGCGATTACTATTAACGCCACCACCAGTCAAAGGATGAGAAGTGCTGAACAGAGCAACGCCATCACCGCCAACATAGGAAGCGCTGAAGCCGTTGTTCAAAACAGAAGCTGCTTTGATTTGCTTGGTGTAAGCCATAGCACGAGCCAAACCTTTGGTATAGCGGGCTGACAAAGAATCGTAGAGGTTATCTTCGATAGCTTCTTCAGTGATCGCAAAGCCCAAGGCGATGGTTTCGTGGTTGTAGCGAGTTGTAAATGCCTCTTGTGCATTGTCATAAGCGATGGCAGAACCCTCGTTTTTGACAGGTGCGGCAGAGAAGCCAGACAGTTTGGTCTCTTCTTCGAACGAACGCTCAGAAGTTTCTGTTTCGTAAATCTCTTTATGCTGCTCGCCGTAGCGTGCATACTCAAGACCGAACAAAGCATTAAGACCCGGAAGGAGTTCCTTCAGTAGTTGTGCGCGTGAAATAGCCATGATTTATGCTCCTTATGCGCCAGTGGCAGAGTAGTAACCATGCAGTGCTTGGTTAAACTTAACCAAAACTTCTGGATACTGGGTGAACACAATAGTGGACGCGCTAGGAATAGCCGTAACAGCGCCGGGGACTGCAATCGCAGCGTTAATCGTAACTGACGTTGCAGCGGCTGCCGCAGCGGTGGTTACAAAAGAACCTGTTTGAATGATTTGTCCATTTGCTGCAACGTAGGCTACATCTGTTCCAATAGGGATTGCGCTAGGCAAGCCAGTACCAGTTAAGGTAATTGTTGTAGAAGATGAAGAGCCAGTGGCAGATACAGTGATAGCAGACTCTTGTACCAAGCCAACCAAACGCAAAGGTAAGGTGGTTGTTACGGGAGTTGCCGTAGGAGCTAAAACTGCGTTAGCAGAATTACCAGTGGTGGTGCTACCCGTATTGTTAATGGCAGATAGGTTGGTACCAATCATAGCCATAGCAGCGGAAGCAACAACAGTAGTGGCGGAACATACAACAGCCTTAAACACAGCATCAGGATCATCCAATACATAGGCTTGGCAGTCACCTGCGAGGGTTCCTGAAGGCCAGTATTGAGCAAATTGCTTTTGCTTGTTTAGCGGGTTTGTATAAGTACATCCCAAGAAAATACCAACCGTTTGGTTTAAACCAGTGCCAGTAGAAACTGAGGCACGAGTTACAGAACCACGCGATAGTACGACGAAATCACCGTAGAAGATGTCGGTCGCATAACCGTACTGGATAGGGTACATACGAGTAGAACCCGCAAATACTTGACCACCAATTAGGTTCTGCGGCAACAGCCCGTAAGGCGCGTTGACAGCAGGATAAGCCATTTAAGACTCCTTTAAAAAGTTAAGAACCGGAACCAAACGTCACTTTTGTCGATTTCTCAGAGAACTTCGACATCCGTGGATCGTTGTCTTTCATAAAATTGTTATCTACAGATTCCATCGTTTCTTTATTGATTTTCGAGAAGTGTGTATCTCGTTGTACCAAAAATTCTGACGGAATACTACAGAGAACCAAACCTCCCACCTCAATGTTGCCCTTAAAGCGACCTTCGGTAGTAGCGTGCATCATCATTTCAGGATAGTCTTCCGCTTTCACGGGTTCATACCCTTCCCTTAACTTACTAGAGACGTTTTGTACGTCAGATTGTCCCCCCATACTGGTTCTTACCCAGCGGTGAGAAATACCCGGACGTGGATTAGGCGATGGTAGGGTTTCAGGAGCCTGCCATGCTGTAGGACGGTTAGTTACAACGCGGTTTTCCAACTCGCGGCTTAATCTGTTCTGTGCTTTATCCATAATCATTCACCTCGTGTAAGTAATGCAACCTGTTTAGCGTATTGTTCTGGGGTAATCCCTAGTTTACGGGCTAACGTAACTTGAGACTGCTTCAGTTTTATACGACTTGGCGGTGTGCTTCGTGAGGCCGGGGCCACTGGCGAAGAACTTGGTTTTTGTGCACGGCGGGGAGTTTCCTCATCTACCGGTTCTGATGACCTTTTCGGAGGCTCGTCATCTTCCTCGTTGCTCTGGGTATCGAAATACTCAGGAAATCTTTTTCGCATGGTACTGTCGATTCGCTTGAAGTAATCATCTGTACCAATATAGTCCGCACCATACTCCCTTTGCAAACGCTTGTCAAGCCCCATAGCAGCCATAGTCATTTCATCATCGGCACCAAACCAATCACTGTTGCTATCTAGCCACCTTTTGGTCTTTGGGCTTACTTTGGGTTCTGCGGGTTGAGTAGCGGGTGTGAACTGACGGTCTTCTACCTCAATAGGCTTCATACCTTCAGCTTTGTCGATCCTCAAGGTTGCCTTGGCAATATCCTTTTGCGCGGCTACAAGTTCATCTGCGTTGCCAGCCTCATACGCATCGCGGTAGCGTTTCTCAGCGGCATCAAGTTCTCCTTGGGCTGCGCCCTTAGACGTCTCAATGTATGCTTTACTACCATTAGACAACTGCTGCTGCAAACGTTTGTTTTCTTCAAACACTTGCCGTGCAAAATCTTCCGCCGCTTGGCGCTCACGTTCAGCGGATTCTTTGGCGCGTCGTTCGTCGTGGTAACCACGTGTGAACTTCTTGATACGCGCTTGAACCTTTTCGTCGTACGAAGCAAGTTCGTCTTCTGTTGGGTCTTCGGGGGGCGTAGCAGCAGGTTTACGTCCACGGTCTTCGGGTGGCGTATCGTCTTCAATCTCTAATTCAAAATTGTCGTCCTTTTTAACCACAGCTTTTGCTTTATCAGGATCGGGTAACTCGTAGGACTCATCGTCAAATTTTGGTAATGCCATGATTTATCCTTTTTTATGCAGCGCGGGTAATTCCACGCGGGTCTTCAACAACGGCTTCGACCGAATCATCATTGATGATGCGAAATTCTCTACCGTGAATTTTCAAGCGGGTGCCTGAATTGGGGCGCACGATGATGAAATCACCTTGCTTGCAGCGGGCACCACTAGGGAACCGCGTCTTGTCTTGGTATGCCTCTGGGCCTAACTTCACTACAAATAACACTGGGGTCAGTACTTCTTCGTAGTACATCGTCTTACTGTCTTTAATCAGCCCAACTTCACTGTCTGCATACTCTTCCATCGCCTCTGGTACTACGCAAAGCAACATAAAACCAGAAGGATCAGGCAACTGTTTGGCTTTATCTTCGGCGGTCGTATTAAGGACGCCAGAGAGGTCCACAGCGGATACATCAAACTCACTCATCGGAATACTCCATTTTCTGCACGAGGTCTCTGACAAGTTGTTCTGCATGAGTCAGACCCCGGATGACCCCGCAAACATGCCGATACTCGGCAAAGTCTTTTGCACCTCCTCCTGCGAGGAAGGAAACTTGATCGCTACGGAGCTTGTCAATCTCCGAAGCTAAATACCCAAATGTTTGGTTGCTCACTTATTCTCCTTCTTTGCCGCACGTTGAGCCGTCTGCACAGCCATCTGTGCTCTATGCTTCGCGGCATCAAGACCTAAACGCACACCTTCGGTCTGCTGTTGCTTCTGCAACTGGTCACGTTTAGCAGCGGATTGCGCCCCCACTTGCATAGCTGCAATTTGCATCTGTGCATCAATACGGGACTTCTCGATCTCCAACTGGTCAGCCTTAGCCGCAGCGTCAATCTGTTGCTTCTGCTGTTTCAACTGGAACTCTTGCATCTTCAACTGCAACTCTTGCTGTTGCATCTGAACGATTGGGTCCATAGCCTTCTGCTGTGCGGATTGTTGAGCAGCTTCTTGTTTGTTCTGCTGTAACAACTGTTGTGACGCTTGCGCGGCGGCGATGGCAATCTGGTCTGCCATGTCTTTCGGTATGGGTGGATGGTCCTCGTGTTTGTCTTCCATCGGTGGCAACGAGAAACCCATTGATTTCTCAACCTGCAAGCGGTACTCAAACGCAACGTGCTCATTTATATGAGCCATCGCAGACGCCATGATTGCTTGGGCTTGCGGATTGTTCTGCATCATCATCTGGATTTTGGGGTCTTGAATCGCAGACATATGCACAGCGATGTGTGCTTGGTGGTTCTGCTCAAGGAACGCCTTGACTGGCTTTATAGTCAACAAGTTCATGTTCTCTTGTACAGGGTCAATAGGCTTGACGTCATTCTCAGTCGGGATGAGTTTGTTTGCGTTCTTGATACCCAACACCTCCAACATCTGACGATGCAAGAGTGGTAAGTCATACAACTGTGGCGCAGACTGCGCAAGCTGTAGTGCAGACTGATACTGCACAATCTTCTGCGCCATCGTTGACGCGTTAGGGTCGCTCACTGGAATCACGTCTACCTTGTCGTAGTCAGACTTCTTCGCCTTGCGACTGCCATCAACTGGCTCGTAGTCATACTCATCAGGTGTGTAGTCAGCGATGATGACCTTGAGTAACTTGAACTCTTGTCTCATTGTGAAGTGCATACGCGCTTGCACCGCACCCATTACTTTGAGTGTTCTCTCAAGAATAGCCAGTGTTGTACCAACGGGAGCCTGTGCGCTCATGTCGGACACGTTCATGTCGCCACTTGATGCAAACGCACGACCTTCTTCTACGATCTGCTGAAACAGCGCAAACAAAGTTTGGCTTGGCTCTTTATAAGGCAGGGGGAGTATGTTGTCGCGGATTGAACCGCTTGGAACGTCTACGTCCCTGAACTCTCCGGGCTGGATCGGCGTGTCATCACCCTTAATCCGAAGTCCTCTTGATTTAAGTCCGCCGGGGAGATTAGATAAAGTGCCCGCGTCAACAAGTTGGCGGATGAGCATCGTTGCTGATTTAGCGTAGCCTCCGATAAGGTGGATGAGACCATACCCGTAGAAGCCAAAACCGGGGATGTATTGATAGTGGACGAAGTGCTGTCGCTTGAGGTGAAGTTCATCTCCTTCATACCAATTTCTCCTTATGGCTAACACTTTACGTGTGCCTTTTTCTACCGTTACAACATAAGGCAGACCGATGCCGGTCTCCTCGCCCTTTTTGTTCTTGTGCTCAAACCCCTTGAGGTCTAAGTCAATGTGCATCTCAAGTATGCGGTAACGCTCATCGTCAGTCGCAGACAGGCCAGTCTCTTCAGCCTTTTGCTTCTCAATGTCATCCAACTCAAACGTAGGCTCACCAATATCTACATCACTGTAGAACCCTGCTTCTTGTAAGCGGAGAATCTCATTCTCAGTCTTACGCATCACGTGCGTTACACGCTCTGCTGTTTCAAGGTTACTTGCACCGTATGGAACAACAATGTCTTCGGCGGGAATAAACACCGCCATCTGACGACCCTTGCTTGGGTCGTAGTACACCTTCTTAAATGCTGAACCAGTGATGGGTAGGTTCCACAGCATTTTCTCGTGCTCTGGGCGGTACTCATACATCACTTCCGTCAACTGGTAGTTCATGTCGTCGCGCACGCGAGCAGCAGCTTCTTCAATCTCAGGTGTGTCTTTACCAATGATGACGGTCTTCACAGGCCCCATCGCTGGGAATGTTTCTGTAATTCCTTCAGACTGGAATCTGACCACAGACTCGGTGAGCATGGGGTGAAACACTCCGCACGCGCCCTGCCAAGGTTCGGTGCGCTCTTCGTAGTTCAGACCCAACAATTTAAGACCATCTACATATGTCTTTATCCAATCTCTGCGGTCCATGATGTCTTTATCAAAGTCCGCAACCAAGTCTTCTGCCAATGACTGCAAGTCGTTGTCATCCATGAACTCCGCTAAGTTGGCGTCAAAGTCATCAGCCGTATCTTCTTTATCTAGGTCTTCAATCAAGTCCCCATCAATAGACTCCATCTCAATGTCAATTTCCAACACGGGGTCCGTGAGTTCGGAAAGTCCCAGAGGGGCTACGTATAAACCTTTGTCCATCATGCCTGTTGCCATATTAAATCCTTAAACGGTGTAGTACTTGTCACGGCTGTAGCCTTTGAAATATTTGGTGTCTTCTTGTTCATCATTAGGTAGACGCAAGTAACCACCTGAGCGGAACCTCATCAGCGCAAGTGTCATTGAGTCAACCAAGTCATCATGCTCCCCGGATGGAAAGGACGCAACCTCGTCCACGAGTTCTTCCGCCCAGCGCGTCTGCGGTGCCCATACTTTACCCGATGCGAATAAATCCGCAACACTATTTAGTCGGGTGATCTTGTCTTGTCCTTTTCCCGGACTGTATTCCTGCACGGGAATACCCATCGCACGGAACTCTTGAATCAACGGCGCACCTGCCGCTTTCTTCTCAACAAGAAATGAGTCGGGGCTCCATTCTTCCCATTCTTCAAGCGCCCACTTTTTCAATTCGGGGAACTCCAACCGTTTCTTTCCCGCGTTAAGCAAGATGATGTTAGGTAGACCTCGGTCTTCCTCGTTGTAGAACACACCCCATGTTGTAACGGCAGAGTAGTCGTTTACTTTGCGTGTTTCATGTGCCGTATCCCAAGACTGAATGATGAACTCACATGATGGAGGACGGTCGTCTTCCCACCACTTCCACCACTCTCTCTTAATAATAGCGTTCGTATCTGAGGTGGGCTGCTGCTGGTACTGCGCCATCCACTTGCCTGAGGGCAATTCTTCCCGAAGCGCCTTCAATTCTTTCTCAGACCAGAACTCAGGCCACAACGCTTTGTCACTAGGCAAGATCGCAGGTAACTCAATCACCTTCCACTCTTCACCACCACGCTGGGCGGCGGACTTCAACACCTGAGCAGTCAAATCCCGTAGCGACCAACGTGTCATCACGATCACAATCGCCCCACCCGGCTGGAGACGCTGACGCGGACCTGACGTATACCACTCATACACCTTGTCGTACACCTCTGGGTTGTACGCACCCATAGCGGCTTCCTGTTCTGAGTGCGGGTCATCTATTATTAGTACATCCGCACCCTTACCAGTGACCGCGCCCCCCACACCAATCGCAAAATAGTCGCCGCCGTAGTTGGTATTCCACCGTCCAGCCGCTTTTGAGTCCGTTTGTAGCTCAATTAAGGGAAAAATCTTCTTATAAACGTCCGAATCCACCAAGTTACGCACTTTTCGACCAAACCCAGTGGCTAATTCCGCTGTATGGGACGTCTGAATCACCTTTTTCTGCGGATATTTACCCAAAAACCAAGCTGGGAGCAGGTATGAGGCAAATTCTGACTTCGTATGACGGGGCGGCATGTTAATAATCAGGCGTTTGACCTCACCATTAGCCACTTCCTCAAACGCTTTTGCCATTCTCTCGTGGTGTTTGCCATGAATAAACGCAGGCCAGACCGCATGAACGAACTCCATGAAGTCTTCTTGTGCCTTGACCCGCACTTTCCGTGTCCGCAGTTCTTCCAAGATGTCGGTGATCGCTCCCTGCTCATCTTTAGGGAATCTCTTTATTAGGGCTTGCAGTTGCGGCGTGGTCAAGTTCTGGATTGCCTCGACCGCCTTTGGATTTTGGAACAGACTATTCAGTGCTGTCATTCTCTTGCCCGTCTTCTATCAATTCGCCGCCCACAAACCCCAACTCGGCGTCTATATCTATTACCTGAACTGCTGGCGCTCTAGCCACCACATCCATACTCGTCACATTCTTTGCTTCCACATCAATGATGTCGCCCAAGTACTGAGACAGCTTATTAGCCAACTCGTTCTCAAGTTCTTCCGTGGTTCTGTGCGTGACGTTAATTTCCACACGTTCGGTAAATGCTCCGACGTCGCTCATCTTACCCAGCATCTCCAAGGCTTTCAGTTCAACCTTGTTATCCCCACAGTCGGACTTTTCTAGCAACTTGAGCTTAATGTATGACCGCACTTGCTGTGCGTTACGAATCACGTCAATATCGTACTCATCCAGCAAAGCCTTCAACATTAGTGCTTTGCCCGGTGTATTTATATCTGCCAGTGTCGTGGTGGGGTTGTCCATGAAAACTGAGCGTGCAGTCTTCTTGTCTTCTGTAGTTACGGCGGTCTCTGCATCGTCGAGCCCATTCGCCCGCAAGAACTCTACTGTATTGAAGGCGAGTTTAGCCTTCTCATGGATACTGAGAATCTCTTCATCCGTCATGGTGAACGGAGCAGGAACGTTTAGTTCTGGTGTAACAAGAATCATAGGAGGAAAGTTGGCACTCCGAAGTTCAGGAAATGTAACACAGAAATAGGTGTTGGCAACACGCTCACATAAAGCAGTGTTTTGACTTGCACAACACAAACGAAAAAAAGTGCTACGGAGCTAACCCGTATTCGTGTTGCCAACAGCGAAACTTTACCAAAAAATATATACCCCCCGGGGGGTGGGCAAAATAAAAAGTGACGGGGGGGTCTATTGGATACTTAAAAACTGGGATTGGATACTTAAAAAAGAACCCCTCTCCCCCCTCATTAAGCTGCGGACCCTGTGTAGTTTGTTCTTACCACAAGATGTTTGTGTGTGTTAAGACTATGGGAAAAATTGTGTGGTGATGTGACGATCTGGAGTACCTATTTCTAAAAATGGATTATCTAATGAGCGGATTAGAGTAGTAGTAGCGCGTATGGTACCTAATCCTAAAAGCGGGGGGTGGGGTCGGATATACCGCTCAAACTTTCGTACTGTACGAAAGTGTAAATTTGTATCTATCCCGTGCAAGTTGTTGCTGGTTGTGATACAGTTCAACCATCGACTCAGGGATTGGCTCTGATTAGATACAGTCATACGAAAGGAAATCAAATGACTAAATCCTCTACTCTCTCTAATGTGCAACTCGCTACAGACTGTGGCAACGCGGTGGCAGAAATGGCGGGCGCGTTACAAACGGCTGAGCAGAAGCGCGAACTGGCTAACACTAACATTCTCGCCTTACATAAGGCGAAGGTTGTTGTTGGTACTTATAAGAAGGACGGCACGGGTTGCGCCATTGCCACCGCGTTCGTAGATGGTGGCGTTGCAAAGGGTAAGACACAATCGACCATGCAACAAACCTACCTACCTACATTCAAAGCGCATGTAGCAAGCGGTAAACCAGTAACAGACTGGAACGGCCAACGCGCAAAGAATAAGGCAAAGGGCGCAAGCAAAGGCGCGAAGGCAACCAAAGAGTTTTCAGCCAAACTTGCTACATGTTTTAGAGACGCTGATTTCGAGGGTTTCATCAACGACTTGCAAGCATCGTTTGAGAATGACGAAATCAAAACCTTATTCGAAGGCGTGAAATCCTACCTAGAATCTGAAGGCGTCGAAATCAAGTAAACACCTAAACCACTAAGCCCCCGAAAGGGGGCTTTTTTTTCGCCCAAACATTTTGGGCTGTGATACCTGTACCCCCAAGGTTCCACTATGAACATGCTACAACACATTGACGCGTGCCGATGCCAAACAATCTGGCAGGCTCACCATTTGAGCCTTACCCCTTTGAAACCTGTATCCTCGAAGTTGGCCGTACAACATCACACCACAAACACCCTGCAAACTTTCGTACCGTACGAAACCCTTACTCCCCTGAAACCTGTATCCTCGAAGTTGGCCGTACGCGTTTAGTGTCAAGATGGTTTAAGTTAGTGTAAGCCGTAATATCCTCTATTTAGTTCTCATCTATTCTCATTATCAGAATAATACAAAAGCCTTTTAAATCAAGCACTTGCGTTTGGAAAATTCCCTATTATTCTATTATTCTATAAAATAAATATATATGAAGTCTAAATTTTTATTTCATTACCAGCCCTAACTTTCGTACCGTACGAAACCATTCATGCAGATTTTCTCTTCCTTTGTTTTGTCTCGCTCATAATCCAAAAAACACAGAATATTGGAATAATAGGGGTGTTATCATCCCGTACACCGCATGGATAAATGGTTTACAATATTCTCGTGCTTAGAAACTTAGAGCACTTTACGGATAAAACCTTTTTAGAACGGAGTATCACTATGTTAGACGCAAAGACACGGATTGAACTACTTACCAGCCTCGGCGTGCGCAATGTCAACGGGCTACGAGCAGACAGAGAGAAATACAAGGTAGGTAGTGGGTACGCACGCACCCCCGAGGTGCAAGCCAAAATGACCGCAGGGTTGAAGGGCATCATTAACCATGCAACCCGAATTCGTTGTAAGGAGACAGAACAACTGTTTGATTCACAGCGCGATGCTGTTCGGCATTTTGGTGGAAGCACCACAAACCTTTGCGACCATCTGAAAGGTAGACGCCCATCATTTATGGGGCATACATTTGAGTATGTATAAACAAGTTTTGGTGTGAGTAAGTCACACCCACCGTTATTCTATATTCATACACCATTTAAGCCAGTTTAATACTGGCTTTTTCTTTATAGTAACAACTTGACAAGCCCATGTAAATCCCTTATAATTAAGGCTCATTCGGAATAAAAGCGTTTCGAGTGACACGGCAACTTTCGTACGGTACGAAAGCCCGATGTGTAAGGGTCAACAGAAAGGGAACACCATGACTCAATTCGATACAGCAGATGGGAAATACACAATCACTAGCCACGGCAATGGTTGGGCATACGGAGTTAGATGCAACGCTGAGGGCGCATATGCGGACGCACTATGGTTTCAAGACCATGACGCAGAGCAACTGCAAGCAGACACCAACAACTTCGAGAACACCGATGTTATTGGTCAATACTTTGAATGTTTGGAATAAGGAGTAACCATGCGACTCAATTTAGAACTGGTGCATACAGTCACCAACCAAGTGCTTAAACGCACGACCATCAAACTGCCCGACCGTTCATCACGCATGAGCATGGTCATACTGGCTAAGAAGTGGGCGCACTTATCGGGAGTGCCAAGCACGACACATGTGCGTGGAGTGAATGAGTTCAAAGTGAACATACCGCAAGCAGAGCAAGCGATATACATAGACAAAGATAGTCTTGATGAGGTATACGCAGACAAGATGTTGCAACAAGAGAATAGGTTGTATGTTTGGTATGTGCCTGAGTATTCGTACGGTACGAAAGCCAAGGTTAATAGTATGAAGGGAGTATGGAAATGAATAAAGTAGAAGAAGCAATAACAGAGTATTGGGGTGAGCGTTGCCCTGATATACACAAAGCGTGTTTCGTGTGCAAAGCATGGGGCGAGTACGACAAGTTGAAAAACGATACGGTCGCACGCCAATGGTTTACACAAGAAGAGTTAGACGAATGTCCGAATGTTTTATAAAGGAGTATCAAATGAGTAAAGTTGAAATGATTGCGTATTTAATAATGTCGTTTGTTATGTTGGTGTTATGCCACGACAAAGATGGTTGGTTGTTTGAAGCGGGCATGGTGTTCGCGGGTGCACTCATCGGTGCAGTTGCTTGGGTTGCCCTCAGCGAAGTAGGAGTTGATGATGCAGAATAAATTGGAACGCAAAGAATCTAATCGTAAGCATACACAGCACAAGATGTTGTGGGTTGGCATGTTCGTGGATAAGAAAGTACCACGGGAACATTCGTACCGTACGAAAGCAGAAGAGCGTGACCGCTTGAAACTTGAAAGACAAGAGTGGAAGTAACTAAACAGGGGAACTATATGAGTATCAAAATGATTGCAAACGGCAAGGCTAGGGAGAGGGTGGAGAACCGCCAAGCGTTCAGAGGTAGCAATGTGTGGGGTGAGTGGGGCGTGAACTCGTACGACAACAAGTTGTATGGCGTTTATTCCTACCGATACACATGGCCTCTATTTGTGTATGACCACGCGGCAGATGTTTGGTACGAGAACGACAGCCAGTTCAGCCAAACGACAAGCCGACACCGAACCCAATGCAGACCGACAGGTGTGCAGACCGTGAAGTGTAGTGTGGAGGACATGCGAGTTGTTGCCGTGACTGGTGGCGTAGGTTTAATTGAAAGAGCAAACAAAGGAGAAGAAGCATGAGTTTTGGTAACTACAGAGAGTGCAACATATGTGGCGATGAGTTCCCGACTGAGCGTTGGGCATTGGGATACCGCATGTGTTTGTTTTGCGGAGAAGATTTTGCACGGGCAGAGCGCAAGTCATGGACTGTGGTGCAAGAGTACGGCAAGGGTGGGTACATGTTCGTTACACAAGCGGCAGCAAGTACCACTCTAAAACAAACAAACCAAAAGAACTTAGGGAGTGATATATGAAAGTGCTAGTTGTTTTTGAATTCGAGGGTATCGAAGACCCCAACAGCCCCGAAGCAGATGCCAAGGTGCAAGCCATAACTGAGTCGTGCGAAACCATGCAAGTGGCGTTCGATGCGAATGGGTGTTGGGTGCAAGAGGTGTTTGGGAAGGACGCTACTTGACATACTCATGTAAAGTTGTTATACTATAGGCTTGTTAGTTAGTATTGTGTGTAAGTTAATCAAACGCGGTTTCGTACCGTACGAAAGGGAATCAAATGGAAGAAGTTGTTGTATCTAAATTGTCGGGCTCTGCCCTCATCGTTAACCTATCTCTGTCTGTATGGACAGGGCGCAAGTTGGACAAGCGTGTGAGCGAAGCGGTTGACCAACAGAACTCTACCCGTACCCGTGCGGGTAACTATCACAAGAACTTGTTGGCGGGTTCGGGCAAGTTGGAGGAGATAACCAAGGTGGCAAACGCTGTGCGTACATGGCACTACACGGTGACGCAACCTTGGGGTGACAACGGTGACAGGGTATTGAACATGGCAACATTCATTGACTACAAGTCACGACTGACTGAGTACGAGCAACAGTTCACAACATGTGTCAACGCGTTCTTGAATGAGTACGACACGCTTGTATCGTCCGCCGCTTTCCAACTAGGGGACTTGTTCAATCGTGAGGACTACCCCATGCGTGAGCAAGTTGTTAGTAAGTTTGGGTTTCGCTATGCGTTTACCCCACTACCTACTGCGGGTGACTTTCGTGTAGACATTGGTGAGGAGGGACTACGCGAGATGAAACAGCACTACGAAGATGTGTTGAGTACCCGTGTGACTGACGCCATGCAAGATGCTTGGGATAGATTGCACGATGTGTTGACTCGCATGAGTGAGCGACTGTCTGATACAGAAGATGGCAAGCGCAAGATATTCAGGGACTCGTTAGTTGAGAACGCTATAGAAGTTTGTGGGTTGTTGCGACACTTCAATATCACAGGGGACGTACGCATGGAAGCAATGCGTATGGAGTTGGAGGAAACCATGCGTGGCATTGACGCATCGGTATTGCGTGAGAGTGACTTAACACGAGAGCAGACCAAGCAGAAGGTTGACGCCATGCTTGACAAGTTTTCGATGTGAGTTTAATCGTACGGTTTCGTACCGTACGAAAGTTGATTTGTTTTTTTATCAAAGGAGAAAATCATGGACGATAACTTAGACATGTTTACTGAGGAGGTAATCAAGAACATAAGTTTGGAGATAACCGACTTACTTATGAGTAAGGGTATGCCACCCGCACTAGCGTCGGGCGTACTTGCATCAACACTTGCTGTCTATTGCAGAACTCAAGGGCTGACTCAGCACCAAGCAATCAGCAGATTCACAAATACCGTTCGCGGTATCTACAACCAAACCAACACACATTAACTTAAAGGGGAATCACATGTCTTTATATAAATCTTTATCTCTGCAACAAACGGCTGACCTAATCTTGGCGGTCGGTCACAAGCGGACTGTCTTAGCGCAAGGTGAAATGGGTATTGGTAAGTCATCAATCCTCAAGATGTTGCGCAACAAACCTGAGTTGAAGGACTACTTCTTCTGCTATGTTGACATCACAACGAAAGATGTTGGCGACTTCATGGTGCCGAAGATTAAGGACATCGACGGCAACGAGGTGTGTCGCTTTGTACCTAACGAGGAGTTCGGCTTGCACTTCAAGGGCAAGAAGATTGTGATGATGCTCGATGAGTTGGGCAAGGCTAAGGGTGGCGTGATGAACGCATGTCTACGACTTATGCAAGAGCGTTCGCTTGGTGTGTATGACTTGGACGGCATCGTGTTCGCCACTACTAACCTGAGTGTCGAGGGTATTGGTGACAATGTACCGCCACATGCACGCAACCGTGTGATTCAGACACGAGTGGGTAAGCCCAACGCAGAGGAGTTGATTACCTATGCAATCAACAACAACTGGAATCCGATTGTCATTGCGACTATCCAAGAGTTCCCTGAGATGTTGGCATCGTTCGAGGACTACGAGAAGCCTGAGCAGAACATGTATATCAATGACCCACGAGATGTTCGTATGGCAGTCGTTACTCCGCGTTCATTGGAGACTGCATCGGACGTCATCAACGACACAATGATTCTTGGCAACGACATCATGTGCCATGCGTTGAAGGGTTCGGTGGGTGAGAAGGCTATGCACAACATGTTGACGATGGTGACATTGGATACACAACTAACCTCATGGGACGACCTAATCAAAGCACCAACAACTGCGGTTGTACCAACGAGTGCGGCGGCGGCGTGTATGTTGATTGCCAAGGCAGTACAGCGTATTGAGAAGGCAACGATGAACGCATGGATGGAGTTCTTACCACGCATGAGCAAGGAGTCGCAAGGTTTGTTTGCACGAAGCGTGATGAGTGACATGTGCCCCAAGCGTACGGTCGCGGCAACTAACCCCATGTTCGCTAAGTGGGCGGCAGATAACAACTATCTGTTTGCTCGTAAGTAAGGGGGTTATATGAAAACACCAACAGAACTGTATGACTTGCTTGACAAGGCAGATATTGAATATGAAATCGTGGAGATATTTGAGGGTGTTCGTATCCTCAGTATCGAAGTCAATGATGAACCAACCGAAGAAGGAGAGAACTAAATGTTTGTAACAGCAACCCAAGCACTACCCGCAATCAAGCGGATTGAGCGAGCCCATGTTGAACTCATGGCACACAAAGATACTATGGAGTATGCGAGCATCATCATGGTCGGGAAGTACAAGGTGTCGGACGATATACCTACTGCTTGTACCAACGGCATCGACTGTATGTATGGCAGTAAGTTCATAGGTGACTTATCGGACAGCGACTTGCGTGGACTAATCATGCACGAAAATCTTCACAAGACATTCCAACATACATTCTTGTGGCGTCACTTGTACGAGGAGAACGCGCGGTGCGCAAACATGGCGTGCGACTATGTGATTAACCTCATCATCTACGACATCTCTCAAGCATCGCGTGGGTTCGTGACCTTGCCCAAGGTCGGACTACTTGATGAGCGTTTCCGTGACATGAACTCACAAGAAGTGTTTGACATCTTGATGGACGAGGGACAGGGCGAGGGTGGTGATGGTGACGAAGGTGCGGGTTTGGATTCGCATGACTGGACTCCATCGGGTATGACTCAGAAAGAAATTGAAGAGCACATCAAGGAAGTCAATCAGGCTATCCGTCAAGGTCAACTTATGGCGGGCAAGATGGGTGGCAATCAGTCACGAGCATTGGGTGAATTGGTTGAGCCCAAGGTTGATTGGCGTGAGCAGTTGCGTGACTACATCAACTCACTAGCCGATGGTAAAGATGTATCCACATGGCAGAAGGTCAATCGTCGTTGGTTGCAACACGATATGTATATGCCAAGCACGCTATCAGAATCTATGGGGCGCATCGTCATCGCTATCGACACATCAGGTTCTATCGGTGGTGAAGCACTCAATGAGTTCTTGTCAGAAGTGCAAGCCATCTGTATCAATGTGCAACCCGAGTTAGTTGACTTGTTGTATTGGGATACCGAGGTGGCATCGCATGAGATATATGGACGCGACAAGTTGGGTGACTTGGTTAAGTCTACGAAGCCCGAAGGTGGTGGGGGTACTGACCCATCATGTATACCGCGATACATCAAAGACAAGGGCTTGAAGCCTGAGTGTGTCGTAGTGCTCACCGATGGATATGTTGGTGGGTGGGGTACATGGGAACACCCAGTTCTTTGGGCTATCACAGGTGGGTACAAGCCTACGCCGTCCGTCGGCAAAGCAATCTATGTTAGTTAATACAGGTATCAAGAAAGCGAGGACTTTATGGCAGTAGCAGTTTATTTTGAAGCAAAAGCGGGGGCGCACATGGTTGCGCAGTTTGATGAGGAAGCAACCTACATGGCGTGCTTACCCGCACTTGAAAAGTTAGCCAAGAGTGGTGGCTATATCGTGACTGAAAGTTTGGACTATGACGACCCAAAACAAATTGAGATAGACAACTTGAAGTCTGAACTTAAATATTTTTATGGAGGTGGAAAATGAGCAACGAATACAACGCAAAACATTTTTATGGGTACAACATTCGCATGGTTGACTACAAGACGGTCAAGCATTTATACGACACAACCAAACCAATACAAGGGCACAAAAAGAAAGGGGGCGTTGACTGCCGACCATTGACTGTACGCAGACGCACATTCGAGACTTGGTTTGAGAAAGATGGTTGGGTAGGTATGGCGTTTCGTTCTATCCACCGTGAGAGTGAGCAAGACCCACTCACCAAAGAGTACGTGTTTAAAAAGTATCACGATACGGCACGGCCTCTGCTTATGATGAATGAGCATGGCGCGTTACGCTTTACTCCGACCTACATGTATAGTTATTCCACATACCTAACCATTTCAGCGTTGTTGCCTGAGAGTATTAAGTTTGTAAAGTATGGGGCTAAGGTGTATTTCAAGTGCACACGACCCGATGGGCAAGAGCCTATGTATTACTTCAACAACGGGTTGGATATGACTTTCGTACCGTACGAAAGAGATGGTGTTAGGTACTATGAGCCAACACACGGCACGGTGCAAGAGTCCAAGATAGTGCTAAACCGCGAGAGAGCCAAGATAGTACGAGAAGATTTCAAAGCGTTCTTAGATTACTTTCAACCAATGGCTGACTTGCTTGGCTTTGACCCAACTACTGAGGGTGCTACGTCATGGCAAAAGAAAGAGAAAGCCACAGAGTATTTAAGTGAGTCGAATTGGCTTGCACGCAAAGATGGTGAGCCATACGGTGAGCGTTGGGTTGAGGGTATACAAGCAATGTTGGTCAAACACACGAGTTACCAAAGTTCTTGGGAAGCAAACACTAACAAGTGGACTTACAAATACCATGTGCCTACCGCAGAAACATTGCGTGCTGACTACAAACGCAACGAGAAGGTGTATCGACTAGCGCGTCCGTTCAGACGAGAGAGCGTGCCAATAGGTACGCCGTTTTATAACAACTACAGGGAGTAAAACATGCCAAGATATTTAAGAGAGATGAGTTTAGAAGAACGTCAACGCGGCCTAGCGTATATAGAAACAACCGTCCAAGAGTTGTTAGCAGTTGCCGACAGAGGTAGGTTGGACGAAGCAAGCGCCTTGGATTTATATGACTTGCTTGCAGATGCAGTCATTACTAAGGCAAGAATAACCAGTATGAAGGGAGTTAACCATGATTAAGCAAGAAGACTATGTAGGTAGCAAGACGCCATACGATAGGTACGTTTCGTTAGTGAACGAAGCGCGTGCCAAGGGGCATACTCATTGGATTAACGATGAGATTCCCGTAGCACATAACACATTGAAGTTCTACAACGAGTTGAAGCACAAGCGTCCTGACATTGTGGTTCGGTTCGATACCCATGCGAGTTTCTACAACGGCAAAGACTATCGTGTGTTCGCTGACTTAGGCATCGCCTACAAGGACTGCCCTGAGATTCAAGTGGGGATTATTGGGTTGGAGAACGATGGTGGTGCGCATGGTGAGTTGATGTATACCGTCACATCAGAGCGCATACAGAACGATAAGTTTGCGTCGTACAGCAAGGGGTACAGAGTTAAGAAGACGAAGAACTTTACCAATGCTGTGAAGAACGCTGTGCAGTTCTTGAAGCCCATGTTGTTCGAGGAGATGAGGAGCAAGCATGACTTGGAATTCAACAGCGCAATAGAAAACCTACGTGCTCCGTCCAAGGAGAAGTTGTATGGTGTATCAAACATGGGACGCCACATCATCATTGATGAAATACGCAACATGGTGCGCATGGGTTATGTACCAGTCACACCCGCATTCACAGACGCCATGCACGTTCTCAAAGAGGAAGATGCTGAGATACAAACTGTATTGAATTACAAACCCAAGTCATGTTTTGTGTGGGCTAAGAAGGACAAGATTGAGTATCAGGTCGAGGGCGAAGAGCGCAAGGTGGTGTACAACCTACAAGATGTGCCCGAGTTCATAATGGACAAGGTGTCCGTCCTACAAATCGGTAGCGAAGGCAAGCCAATCATGGACGTTGGCGTGAAGATTGATAACACAACATACTGGATATTCCTATGATTATTCCTAAGAACGGCGCACCGCCGTTTGTCGAGTGGGAAGACTATGAGCGGATGATTAACCACCCCGAAGCACCGACACCGTTGTCCCAATCTATTAGCCTAGACATGCGGTTCTCAGGTATTTGGTATGACGCAGTAAGTGTGTACAACATGTTGGTAGGGGGACACGGCATGGTTGCCGACAACCTATCGCAAGATGTATTAAGGGTTTCTATCAATGAGGACGGGACGTTTAATATCGTAGACTTTACACTGCCAAGTTCTGAAGGTAGGATAAAGAAAAACCTAGCACAAGTAGATGTACCGCAATGGATAATGGAGAGCGTATCCATGTTGCGTATCAGTGATGCTAACGAGAAGGTAGATGAACTGGGCATGAAAATACACGACAAGTTGTATTACATCAAAGAGAGGACTAACAATGAATGAAGAACTAAACACGACTACACGTACGTTCCCACGTACGTTAGCTGAAGCGTTCGATAACAAAAAATGGTGGCATCCACACGAGCCATCACGAAAGGAAAAAACTATGACTAAACGCGAAACCATCATTGCTTTTTTAAAAGACATGTTGCGCCCACGCACCTTGCAAGAGATGATAAACATTGAACTACGTGAGGCTTATATCTCGAAGATGGATGCAGAAAAAACACTTGAGTATGCGACGAGTATTGTGGAGTACAACCGTCAACGTATTCGTAGGCTTGAAGAGAAACTTAAAGAACTGGAGAAACCAAATGCTTGAAACAATCGCATGGATAGTATTTTTTATGTGCCTTGGCGCAATAATAGTTGTTGCCGTGGGCATAGCAATCGTGATGATTTCTAGAGAGGATATATGAATGACGATTACGAAGACGAAGCGTTTAAAGAGTTAGAGAGTCGGCTAGGTAGAGACAAACTAAAACAAGTTATGACAAACCTAGACAGTGAACTATCTATATACCGCAATGAAATCATAGAAGAAATTGCCAAGGAGATTGAGGGATTCACTCCCGCGTTTGGCATAGACACGACTAACAGTTTTGCAATATTTGTAAGGGGAATGAAGACATGAGTAACGAAGTAAATAAAAACCTAACCATAGAAGACGTTATAGCGCAGATGAAAGAGGTATTCCCCACGATAAGCAACCTATCAGAACCCACAAAGTTATTGGTGAGTGCGGCACACATGCAAGTGATGCGGCAGATGCTTGATGCGGGAACGCTAGGTAATTTACCTATGACACCACGTAAAGATATTTACGAGGATGAAGAATGAAATGCCCTATATGCAACACGTGGTCATCAGTAAGGACAACAAGAGATTCGCCCACGTTTGGGTATACAAGAAGGAGGGAGTGCGCTAATGAACACAGATTTACAACCCAAGAAGTCATTGTCCCGCAAGAGGCAATCGACGAAGAGAGAAGAACTCATCTCGAGAATAACCAAAAACGACTGGAACCCATTCGAAAGAGCGACCCCAAGCGTTTTAGAAATACTACATATCGAGAATACTAAAAAGCAAATCAATAACTATGGAGAAGCACTGCTATGAGTAAATATCAAGCACAAACATTTAGCCCTATGGGTCAAGGACAGAACGCACTAAGAGCAAAACAACAAACTGAACGTTGGATGTACATACAGGGAAAGTTATGTTGGCGATGTCAAAAAGAATCAATACCCGAAAGAGGATGCATCATGTCTTTTCAGAGTGGTATTCATAAATACGTATGTAAAGCATGTGTTGACATAAGAAAGGAGAAAAACACATGACACAGGAGAAGTTAGGTTTCAACGGCACGACAGCCGACGATATACAGGTGAGCGGTAACCACTACAAAGATATGCCAGTGCAACCGTGGCATGTGATGGAGTCGGTGCTTACCCGTGAGGAGTTCATTGGATTTCTCAAGGGCAACGTAATTAAATATTCCCTACGTGCGGGACGGAAAGAAGGCAGTGACGATGCGGGTAAAGCACGGCACTACATGCAGAAACTAAAGGAGGTAATCAATGACACCTGAGAAGAAAGTAAAAAACGCAGTCGTAAAGATGCTGAAACTATACAAGAACTTGTATTACTTTTACCCAGTGATGGGTGGGTATGGTGCGGCGGGTATACCTGATATTGTGGTTTGCTATCGCGGTTATTTCATAGCCGTTGAGTGCAAGGCAGGTAAGGGTAAGACAACCGCACTACAGGACAAGAACTTGAAACAAATCAGAGACGCGGAGGGTATAGCCATCGTTGTCAATGAAGAGAACCTGCACGAGTTGCAGGAAATATTAGATGTAATTTTACAGGAGGAGTGATGGGAACTTTAAGAGAACAAATGGCGAAAGTCATACAAGAGTGGGATAAAGAAGACGAACAACCTATACAGGAGAAGACCGTGGAAAAGAAACAAACAACTACAGCAAAAATTGTTGGGTTCATACGCGACAACCCACACATCGAGAGCACTGCACTACGTGACAGGGTAGCGCAGAAGTACCCCAACATTACCTTTAAAAACATTGCATCAATCCTCAAGCAGTTGACCGATGCGAACTACTTAGCCCGACAAAGCACCACGCATGAAACATCAAGGGGCATACGCAACACCTATACCTACACCGTTGTGCCTGATGAAGAACGCATAGCACGTAGAAGAGCGGAGAAGAACAAACGTAAAGGTATGGTCGCGCGTGCGGCTATGGCGCGTGCGGCAAAGATAGCAAAGAACGAAGCGAGGGCTACACAGGTTGGCATTAGCGACTTGGTACCTGAGAAGGTGGCAGAGAAATTTGAGCACAGAACATTACGGTGGAGAGCCGATGATGTGATTAACTCACTATCAGTTATACAAGCGCGTGAGTTGTATGACCGACTGAAGCAAATCTTTGGAGGTTGATATGAAAGATATACCAGCATTTCCAAGACCATATAGCGGCACATCACAGTTTGCACAAGAAGGCATGACCTTACGTGATTACTTTGCGGCTAAAGCTATGCAAGGTTTCATGGGTAGTTCATGGAACGTCAAAAGTTTTGAAGACATGGCAAGAAAAGCCTATCAACTAGCAGACGCAATGATGAAAGTGAGGGAGGCATGACCAAGATGAAAGAGCAAGAACTTGGGGAGTGGCAGACCAACCCATTCCTACACCCTGACGTACGTAAACACATAAGTAAACTAGAAACCGATATACAAGAGTTGAAGTTGTTTCAAATATTTGAGGGTAGGAAGTTGGATTGGATAGCAGAAGCATACCCCGACATCATCAAGCAGTACGACGCCATACGTGAACTTGAGAAGGCCGACCAGTCTGCATGGGCAGACAAAAACACTGAACCGTTTTTTGGAGAAATCAAATGAACGCAGACGAAACAAGAGAAGAGTTAAAACGTCTTGACGACCGTATCAGTTTGCAGAACGAAACAATGAAAGCCATGTGGAAGCGTTGGGAAATTATGTTCGAGCGTGATAAGTGGTTGCAAGAGGCGTACCCCGAAATCGTTGCACAGCACAAAGCAGTTGAGGATTTAAAACGTGCAAGCAGAGTTGGTGTCGGTGGGTTAGCACGCCCCGAAGTTACTAAAGCGGAGGAGAACAAATGAACCAAACTAGAGAGGAATACATAGAAGGCGCAAAGCACAACAGTTTGTACTGGGCAGAGCAGGCTTGCAACGTGGGTTCGGAAGGACTTATGTACACCATGCTCTTGCAGTGGGCTATGGCTGACGAACTGTTTGGAGAGAAGTGGGACAGAAGCAAGGAGAAGAACACATGACTGACTTTTTACATACAGACGCTAGGTGGACAGAACACTTTGTTGAAGTAAGTGACCCGCACAAAGAAGGGCATCATGTTAGGTTTTATTTTGAACCACCACACAAAGAACAGATTGTCAAGTTAACAGAGATGTTAGAGATACAACAGAAGTTGCATGAGACTGCGATAGATATGCTGAAGCCCGCGATAGAAGCAGAGCGCGAGGCGTGTGCAAAGTTATTAGAAACAACAGACTTAAGTGGACTAAAAGATAACCCAGCAATACAGAGTTGGGTTGCAGAAATGTTGTTGGCTTACGTAAAAGCAATCAGAGCAAGGGGACAAGCATGACTGAAGAAGACGATGACATCCAAGACTACAAGAAGCCTTGGGTTGGATTACGAGCCGAAGAAATAGAAGACATACAAGACGCTGTGTTTGGTATGAAGCCACACTATGTTGCGTTAGCAAGAGCAGTAGAAGCCAAACTCAAGGAGAAGAACACATGAAATACGAAGACATCAAAGACTTCTATCAACGCTGTGATGAACACCCCGACCATCAAGACGGGATGATTAGCAACTCAATGATTCAACAGCGGTTACATGAAGAGATTGACGAACTGCGTGAGTACATTGAAGCCAAACTGAAAGAAAAAAATGGCTAGACCATACGGCAAAATAAACAAGGGGCACACCATACCCTACGGCACGATGGTAAATGCTGGTTATGAATTGCGCCAAGCCTACTACGGCGGGTATAAAAATGACGACGAGTTTCCTGAGTTGCCATGCCCACCACAGCCCACAGAATACGTGTGCCCCGAAGAAGAGTTGTACAGGAAAGAAGTCTCAGCGTTTGTACAAGAAATACTTGACGTGCTAACGCCTAGAGAATCCAAAGTGTTGCGCTTTAGATTTGGTATTAATCTTGACAACGATTTTATGCTTGAGGAAATAGCAAAGATGTACGACGTAACAAGGGAGCGTATTCGACAGATTGAGATGAAGGCAATACGTAAACTGAAGCACCCCGAACTTAAACTTGCAGAAGTCTTTGCACCCGAAGACTGCTACGAACCAACTAACAGAAAGAAAAGAACGCATGAACGTATTGACCGTAGATTTTGAGACGTACTACACCAGTGGGGACTTAGGGTTCAAGAAGCAGACCACTGAAGAGTATGTGCGTGACCCGCGATTCCATGTGATTGGTGTGTCGGTGCAAATGGATGGTGGCAAGCCTGAGTGGTTCAGTGGTAACTACATGCAGACCTACGAGTTCCTAAAACGATTTGACTGGGCTAACAGCATGGCGGTTGCACACAATGCCATGTTTGATATGGCAATACTAAGTTGGCACTACAACATCAAGCCTATGGCTATCGGTGACACGTTGAGCATGGCGCGTGCCGTGCATGGTACTGAGGTGGGTGGCAGTCTTGAGAAGTTGGCTGTGCACTATGGGCTTGGCGTCAAGGGTAGAGAAGTTGTGGCGGCTATTGACTTGAAGCGCGAGGACTTCACAACGCGACAACTTGATGCGTATGGTGACTACTGTAAGAACGACGTAACACTTACATACGACTTATTCCGAACACTACTACCTTCATTCAAGATGGTGGAGTTGAAGTTGATTGATACAACTATCAGGATGTTTACAGAACCAGTTTTAAGGCTCGATCCGGGTCTACTTGAAAAACATCTTGTACAAGTACGTGATAGGAAGGCTAAGTCACTTGCAGCAGCAGGTTGTTCTATCGAAGATTTAATGTCCAACAAGAAGTTTGCAGAAGTTCTACGCAAGTTGGGTGTTGAACCGCCTATGAAGATAAGTCCAACTACGGGCAAGGAGACGCTTGCACTGGCTAAGAACGACGAAGAGTTCAAGGCGATGGCTGACCACAAAGATATACGAGTGCAAGCACTGGTTGCCGCACGGCTTGGCAATAAGACTACGCTTGAAGAGACGCGCACCGAGCGGTTGATTGGGATTGCCACAAGAGGACTGATACCTGTACCCCTCTCATACTACGCCGCACACACGGGACGGTGGGGTGGGTCGGACAAACTGAACTTCCAAAACTTTCCCTCACGTGGCGAGAACGCGGGGGTATTGAAGAACGCAATCCTAGCCCCCGAAGGGTATGTGATTATTGACTGCGACTCATCGCAGATTGAAGCCCGTGTGCTTGCTTGGTTTGCGGGACAAACAGACTTAATGGAGGCATTTGCGAATGGCGAGGACGTATACAAAATCATGGCATCGCAGATTTACCGCAAGCCCATCGAAGAAGTCTTGGATACTAAGGCGAACCCCGAACGGTTTGTGGGTAAAACCACAATTCTTGGAGCGGGTTATGGCATGGGCGGTACGAAGTTCCAAGCGCAACTCAAGACGTTTGACGTCACAGTTACTGAGGGAGAAGCCGCAGGGATTATCAAAACCTATCGAGAAACCTACCCCTATATTCCCGCCCTATGGCAAGCAGGCTCCACGGCGATTACGGCTCTAGCAAACGGGCAAACAACCAAGTGGGGCAACGGTTGCATTGAGATACATAAAGATGGTATCCTCATGCCTAACGGTTTGTACCAACGGTATCCAAACTTGCGAAAAATGGTGGACGACCAAGGCAAGACGCAGTACGTCTATGACTCCCGTAAGGGCATAGTAAAACTGTATGGTGGCAAGTTGACAGAGAACGTTTGTCAGGGTTTGGCACGTTGCATCATTGGCGAACAGATGTTGAGAATTGCAAAGAGATACTGTGTCGTGCTTACTGTTCACGATGCCGTGGCATGTGTTGCTCCAAAAGAAGAAGCTGAAGAAGCCAAGCAATACGTGATGGACTGTATGCGCTACGTACCCGAATGGGCAAAAGGCATACCATTAAATTGTGAGGCTGGCTATGGAGATAGTTATGGAGATTGTTAAATGACACCGCAACCTATTACTACGTTCCCACTTGGGTACGACGAGAAGACCGAGATGGTGCTTACTTCCGCTAATGAGGTAGTCATTAAGCATCCCGTTATGCCGTCAATGATTTACGACGAGACTGTAATGCGTTGGGTTCACATAGGGGCTACAAACTAATGAACAAAGCACCCGCATGGAGTTACTCAAGCATCACGCTGTTCGACCAGTGCCCTAAAAAATATTACCACTTGCGAGTGGCGAAGGACATCAAGGAACCTGAGAGCGACGCGATGATGTATGGCAAAGACTTGCACTCTGCCGCAGAGCACTACATACGGGACGACAAACCACTACCTGCAAAGTACGACTACATATTGCCGATGTTGGACGTGTTGAAGAACATGAAAGGCGAGAAGCATTGTGAACTCAAGATGGGCATCAAGAAAGAAGATGGACGCCTTGTACCTTGTGGATTCTTTGATAAAGAAGTTTGGTATCGTGGTGTTGCTGACCTAATCGTTATCAATAAAGAAAAGAAAGAAGCCCGTGTAATTGATTACAAAACAGGCAAGAGCAGTAAGTACGCTGACCCTAAACAACTTGCACTCATGGCGGCTTGCATATTCGTGCATTTCCCTGAGATAGAAACTGTCAAGGGTGGACTACTGTTTGTCGTGGTGGGTGACTTCATCAGGGCGCAGTACAAGGTGGCTACTGGGCTTAACATATTTGCACAACTGGATAACATGTTGGTGACCCGTGAAACAGCATACGAGTCAGGCGTGTTTAATCCAAAGAAAAACTTCACATGTAAAGCATGGTGCCCCGTGCTTATATGCCCACACAACGGAAGGAATGAGTAATGACATACAAAAACAAATCAGACCGCGATGCCAAGCATGAGTATGAACTGGAAAAAAAACGTGCGGGTGCGCACGAAGCACGCATGGAACGCCAACGCGCTAGACGTGCGCTGGACAAGAAGGGCGTAGACCGCAAGGGTAAAGATGTTGCCCACAAGGTTGCGCTGAGTAAGGGTGGCACTAACAAAGAGGGTTACACCTTGCAAGCCCCCGCAAAGAACCGTTCGTTCAAAAGGAATCCCGACAAGTCAATGAAGTAATTTTAGATATGCGCTACTGAGTTAGGTGTGAGTGTTAAGTAGCGCGGGGGCTGTCAATCCCCTCATGGAAACGAAAACCGCATCAGTTAGAGCCTACCGCTCCCCTTTCTAGAGGTAGGTGATTTAACCGAATGGCACCCGCAAGGTGCCACCAATTTCCTCTAAACACAGACCGTGTTTGGAGTGCATAACAATCGGAGAGAGCATGGAGATTATTGAGAACAGAGCAATACTGCTCAAGGTAAAACACCCCGACAGAATCACTACGGTGATTCCAAAGAGCAAGGTGTTGGAGAGAGATGAGAACTCAGCAAGTGTGTTAGTGAACTGGGGCTTGGAAGAGACTCTAGTGTTGAAAAACTTACGTATCAACGTACCGTCACCTATCAATGGAACGTATAAGTGGCCGGGGCTTTATAAACCATTTGACCATCAAAAAGTTACATCGTCTTTTTTAACCATGCACCGCCGTGCGTTCTGTTTTAACGAACAGGGCACAGGCAAAACGGCTAGTGTTATATGGTCGGCAGACTATCTAATGATGCAAAAGATTATCAAGCGCGTGCTTGTAATCTGCCCCTTGTCCATCATGGACTCGGCATGGCGTAATGACTTGTTTAGATTTGCGATGCACCGCAGAGTAGATGTCGCGTATGGCAAGCCTGAGAAACGTAGAGAAATAATTAAGGGTGATGCAGAGTTCGTCATCATTAACTACGACGGTTTAGAAATCGTAGCGGAAGCCGTTGTACAGGGTGGCTTTGATTTAATCGTGGTTGACGAGGCGAACGCATATAAAAATCCTCAGACGAAGCGTTGGAAAATCTTGAGTAAATTACTCCAGCCTACGTCATGGCTATGGATGTTGACAGGAACGCCAGCTTCACAGTCTCCAGTAGATGCGTATGGCATAGCAAAGTTAGTCAACCCCAACAATATCCCACGATTCTTTGGTGGGTTCAGAGACCAAGTGATGAACAAAGTCACGCAGTTCAAGTGGGTGCCGAAGCCCGATGCGAACGACACGGTATACAAAGCACTACAACCTGCGATACGTTTTACGAAAGAGCAATGTTTAGATTTACCTGAGATGACCTACGTAACGCGAGACGTACCGCTTACTGCACAGCAAGAGAAATACTATGAGTTACTTCGCCGTCAGTTAATCGTACAAGCGGCTGGTGAAGAGATAACAACAGTCAACGCCGCCGCTAACTTAAACAAGTTACTACAACTATCAGGTGGTGCGGTGTATTCCGATACAGGCGAAGTTGTGCAGTTCGATGCAAGCAACCGCCTAGCCGTCTTGCGTGAAGTTATTGAGGAGTCCAGCCACAAGGTGCTGGTGTTCGTACCGTTTAGACATGCGATTGAAGTTGTACTAGAAGACTTAAAGAAGCATGGGTATGCAACCGCAGTCATTCATGGCGGGGTAGCCGCAAGCAAACGCACAGAAATTTTTGAGAGATTCCAAACGACTGCCAGCCCACAAGTGTTAGTCATACAACCGCAAGCGGCGTCACACGGGGTTACCCTACATGCCGCAAACACGATTGTGTATTGGAGTCCAGTAATGTCCGTAGAGACATATTTGCAATGCAACGCACGAGTCCATAGGGCAGGGCAAAAGAACCCATCAGTTGTAGTGCACTTGCAGGGTAGTGGTGTAGAACGCCGCATGTACACCATGTTGAATAACAAAGTTGATATTCACCACAAAATTATTGACCTATACGGGGAAATACTGAGTTAACAATACTTGACAATGTTAAATTTAGCGGTATGATGGACAACACAAAGAGAGAAGGAGAGAACAATGACTGAAGACATTTCAGCCGACAAACTCGTCGCCGTCTACATAAAGATGCGCGACAAGAGAGCCGAACTTCTACGTGGTTACGAAGAAGAAGATGGTTCGGTTAAGACACAGATGGAAATGGTGGAGAGCAAGTTACTTGACCTCTGCAAGACCGTCGGTGCCGATAGCCTCAAGACCAAGCACGGGACGGTTATACGTGGTGTCAAAACCCGTTACTGGACAAGTGATTGGGCGTCCATGCACAAATTCATTTTGGAACATCAAATGCCTGACCTTTTGGAAAAGCGCATTAGTCAAGCCACACTGAAACAACTTTTGGAGGAGAGTCCTGACCTGATGCCCCCGGGCGTCAATGTAGATAGCAAATACTCAGTTACTGTAAGGAGAAGCACAAGTGGAAGCTGAAACAACCCTGACTGTTTTGGAGGTCGCAAAATACTTGCGGGTTTCCCGACAAACAGTCTACACCCTGATACGTGAGGGAAAAATCCCGCACTTCAAAGTAGGCACAAAGGTACGCATTAAACGTGCAGACCTCGACGCCATGACAAATACCCAAACCAAACCAACCACAGGAGAAACTATATGAGTGAAATGACTTTATTTGCCAAGGGTGGCAATACCCTACCCGCACACTTGCGTAACCTTGAACTGGACGCAACTACCAAAGCCTTGATGGGTTCGGGTGGTGGCTCAGGCAAGCGTATATCAATCAAAGGCGGTGTATTCCGCATGATTGTTGACGGCAAAGAAATTGCGCAAAACGAAGACCGCGCCATGCCGATTGTTATTGTTGCGGCTAACCCGCATGTATCCCGTAGTTACTATGCAGAAACTTATGTTGAAGGACAAGTCCTCGCCCCCTCATGCTGGTCAAACGATGGAGTCTCACCTGATTCCAAAGTCAGCGAACCACAGTCCGGCAAGTGCGCAACATGTGCACAAAACATTGCTGGCTCTGCAACTCAGGGCGCTGGACGTGCTTGCCGTTACAGCCAACGCTTGGCAGTTACCCTTGAGAACGACCTCAAAGGAGATGTGTATCAACTAACACTCCCCGCACAGTCAATCTTTGGTAATGTTGAGGGCGGCAAAATGCCTTTGCAAGCATATGCTAAGTTCTTGGGTAGCCACGGTTTGCCAATCACAGCAGTTGTGACCGAGATGCGTTTCGATACAGCAAGTGCTACACCTAAGTTAACGTTCAAGGCACTACGTCCTTTGGAAGCCGACGAGATGGCATTGGCACAAGAGAAGGGTCAATCAGCAGAAGCCAAGTCTGCGATTGCATCAACCCCTGCAACACTGGACGGCGCAAAACCAAAAGCAGTAGCCGCACCTGCACCTGTAGCAAAAGCAGAAGACGTATCAGCCGAAGAAGCTGAACCAACCAAACGCGCTAAGAAAGCCGCACCGAAAGATGTGAGCGAAATCTTGGACGACTGGGCTGAGTAAAAACAACGGGGGGCTTATGCCCCCCTACAAAGGAGGCTACTAATGGCAAAAATTTGTGAATGTTGTGGGCAAAAGATTCGGAAATTAAACCCACACCGAATGTGCAAACACAAAGTTACTGTGCTTGAAATCATGGCTAAGGCTGATGACTGGGTAGTTGCCCAACATGGACATGGCGTCATTGTTAATGGCGTTTCTGTTCGCGCCCCTTATAGGGCAGAGGCACATGCAAGCCGTTTAGTTTGGTTTGGTTTAGCAGAACATGGAGCAACGCGCTCAGGGATGTACCGTATCACACAGGCGGGTAGGGACTTCCTTGCAGGGACACATGCTGTACCAAAAATCATATGGTGTAAAGACGGCATAGTGGTTGAAACTGATTCCATACAAGTAACGATAGGCAGTGTGAAAGATGTAGTCCTTGATAAAGAATATTGGGACAACTATGGAGCAATGCAGAGACCATGAACAACAAAGGTTACTCCCGTAAGTTTGTACAAGCAAACAAAACGGCTGACAACGAGCACATCGGTGTACAACTTGGGCGCATATGCGTTTCGAGAGACATACCCGTGCAAGACGTAGCAGAGTATTTATCGGTATCGCGACAGGCTGTTTACATGTGGTTCTTGGGGAAGTCATTTCCCCACCCCACTATGCGCGACACCATACGTGACCTGATTAAGACACTCAAATCTAAAAAACCCTGACCGACCGTCTGCCGCCAGCAGACTACGGTTTTCAAAAGAGCGAACAATGACCTCAAGGATTCCCTTTCTCTCCTCCGTGCTTGCCGAAGAAGGCATGTACTGTGTGGTGGGATTAAAGAAAGGTGCCCCGAGGCAAACTTTTGTAGAGACGATTGAAGAAATAGATGGTGTAGTAGAAGGGCTGTTAGCACAGGGGTACGACGCGTACTTTGGATGTGCTAAATATTTAAACGCCTCAGAAGGGCGTACCGCACAAAACGCAAAATGGTTCAAAGCCTTTTGGGTTGACTTAGACTGCGGTGAGAATAAACCTTACGAAACACAAGCCGTTGCTTTAGATGCACTCAAGCAGTTTGTTAAGGACACAGGGCTACCACGCCCAACGATAGTGAACTCAGGCCGTGGCGTACACGCCTACTGGACACTAACCAAAGCAGTTTTCTACAACGATTGGAAGCCCACGGCTGAAGCGTTCAAAAAATTCTGTGCGGCTTACGACTTAAAGGCTGACCCTGCGGTAACCGCAGATGCGGCTCGTATCCTACGTATCCCCGAAACACTCAACCATAAAGATTCTCCACCGTCACGAGTTGATGTGCTGGTTTCTTCTGGCGCTATGGAGTTCTCCCGATTCCAAGCGATTGTCGGTGCGGGTACTGAGGAAGAAGTCAACAACGAACTGGGTTTTGCCGTACCTACGCAACGCCGACCAATAGATGCGACCACTCGCGCCTTGATGGGAAACAGCGTGTCTCGCTTTGGGACAATCATGCGTAAGAGTGCTGAAGGTAAAGGTTGTGCGCAGCTCGTGCATATATACCGCAACCAGCAAGATGTTGAAGAGCCTTTGTGGAGAGCGGGGCTCTCTATTGCCATTAACTGTGAAGACGGTGAGTTGGCAATCCACAAGATTTCTCATGCCCATGAGGAGTACGACCCACAGGACACCAAGGTAAAGGCAGATGCCCTATTTGGTAAGCCTTATAAGTGCGCGACATTCCACAGCCTAAATTCCACAGGGTGCACTGACTGTCCAAACCGCAACAAGATTACATCGCCCATACAGATTGGGTCACAAATCGCGGCGGCTACGGCAGAAGACAACATCGTGGTGATGCGCAACGCTACGCTAGAAGAAGACATTACGGTTGAGATTCCTGAGTATCCGTTCCCATACTTTCGTGGCAAAAACGGTGGGGTATACAAGCGTGGCTTGCCCTCTGAGAAAGCCAAGAAAAAAGAGGACGAGGAGACAGAAGAAGAACGCGACCACCTCATTTATGAGTACGACTTCTACGTGGTCAAAAGGCTAACTGACCCTGATGCTGGTGAATCTTTATGGATGCGCTTGCATATGCCCAAGGACGGTATACGGGAGTTCTCTGCGCCTTTAGCAAGTGTTCTGTCGAGAGACAGATTTAGAGAAATTATTGCCTTTCAAGGCGTGACTGCATACAACAAGAAACTGGATGGACTTATGGCTTATGTAACCCGTTGGGTAGGTGAATTGCAACAACTTGCAGAGGCTGAGAAAGCCCGACAACAATTTGGATGGTGTGAGGACGACACGAAGTTTGTAGTTGGTAACCGTGAGATAACTGCCGCAGGGGTGAACTACAGCCCGTCATCGCAAGCAACCGCAGAGTTGGCGACGATGTATACAAAGAAGGGCACGATACACGAGTGGTCTAGGGTGGCTAACAACTACGCCCGTGAAGGTAACGAAGTGCGTGCGTTTACCCTGTTTGCTGGGTTTGGGTCTGCCCTGTTCAAGTTCACCAAACTAAGTGGCTCAATTATTCACCTGACCAACAACGGCTCAGGCGTGGGTAAGACAACTATTCAGCACATGGTCAACAGCATTTGGGGGCGTCCATTGGAAACCCTGATGAACCAAGAAGATAAGTACTTGGCTCGTATGCACCGTATCTCTGTGCTTGGCAACATCTCGGTGACGATTGACGAACTGACCAACATGGCTGACGAAGAGGTTAGCAACATGGCGTATGGCATTACGCATGGTAGAGGGCGCAACCGGATGCAGTCACAAGTTAACGCTGAACGAAGTAACACGTTGCGCTGGGCGATGATTGCGATTACGTCGGGTAACAAAAGTTTGTACGACCAGTTGTACAACTTGAAGGACTTTCCCGAAGGTGAGTTGATGCGGATACTGGAGTTCAATGTATCCAAGACTGATGACATGTCCAAGGCTGAATCCGATAACGCGTTCAACGCTATGTACGATAACTACGGCGTGGCTGGTGAAATCTTTATACGCTACGTGATTGCCAACTTACCCGAGGTCAAGAAGTTGTTGGAGAAAATCCAGCGTAAGTTTGACAAAGCGGCTGGTCTCACTCAGCGTGAGCGGTTTTGGTCTGCTAATGCCGCATGTGCCATAACTGCTGGTTTGATTGCTAAGAAACTAGGTCTGCATAACATTGCCGTAGAAAACATTTACGCATGGGCTGTACAAACTATTGGCAGGATGCGAGTTGAAGTACGCCCGGGAATATCGGGTCCGCTCGCACACATGGGATTATTTCTTAATGAGCACAACAACAATATGCTGGTCATCAACAGCACAGTGGACAAACGCTCAGGACTTACCGAAGCGCCAATACGAGAACCCCGTGGTGAACTTATTACCCGCTATGAGCCTGACACCAAGCACTTGTTCGTGACGGTGAAACTCTTGCGCGAGTGGTGTAGCGAGAACCAAGTCTCTTACAAAGGGCTGGTGGACGACCTGTACAAGATGGGTGCTTGCATTGGAACTTTGAAGAAAGCCATGTCTCGTGGGTCTGCAATGTCCACACCCCCTGTGAGTGCATTGGTGATTGATTGCGCAAAAGCAACAGCCCTAGACCCCGAAGATAGCACTCCTGTACCCGCTCCTAGCGATGACGATTTATAATAGCAACGTACCTATTGTTATTGAATGGCATAAATTCGTAGTTGGCAGCTCGTTCTATATACCGACGTTAACACCTAACGTGTTATCAGGCGAAGTAGACACTGCCGCGAAGGAACGGGGCATGAAAGTCAAGTTTCGTTTTTGTGTCGAAGGCACTACGCATGGAGTGAGGTTCTGGCGTGTCAAATGATCTTGTGTTAGAGTTCGCCTAGCAACTGATCTCCTCTCTCCTTTGTAGTTGCCTTCTCCTAGCCCCCCGACCAAAAGTTGGGGGGTTTTTTTCTTTAGTCTTCCAGTTCGCGGATTGACTGCTCGATGAGAGGACGCAACTTCTTGTTCAACTGCACCCCGTGGTACATGTCTTCTGAGATTCTGTCTCGTGCTGTTACAGACTTTTTGAGCGTGTTGGCAGTTATCTTCAACTCAGGGTACTTATCGCCCAACTTAAATAGTTTTTCTTCCAACATATCTGCACGCTCAAAGTCACCTTCACGCTGGGCAACGTAGTACTTCTTGAGCAAGGACTGCTCTTCCTTAGTAATCACATCGCCCATCTTTTTAGCGGTGGCGTTAATCTCATATTGTGCCAACAAGTCAGCAGGTGCGAAACCTAAGACCTGCAACGCTGCGTTGTATCCATTCACATCCCCCATCACTGGGTCTCCACGTAGAGTATTTACACCCTCGGTGGCGTAGCGGACACCCTTGAGCACGTTGCGTAGCGCAATAGGTAGGGCAGTCTCGATGGCACGCTCCATGTGACCATCATTGGCAAGTTCAGCCGCACGGAACATGTTGTTTACTATGGCATATGGTGCGCCCAGTATCGCCTCGGTAATTTGGCTCAACGCACTAGCGTCTGCTTTGCCACCCTTGTTTTCGCGGTAGATTAAGTCAGTCCAACCCACACGGTCAGCAATACCAAGGTTCGTGATGTAGTTGACTGGGCCCTTAAACGCAAACTCACCAAGATATTTACGCATGACTGTATCAAAGTCATCCTCGTCGTCATCATTGAGCGCGTTGTAGGCGGCTTCCATAATCCAATACATGGGTAAACCCTTAGCACCAGCAAACAATGCGGCAGTGCCGTATATGCCTAACAACTGACGACGGGCGGCTTGTATTTCCTCAAGTTGTTGTCCTGTGGCACCTTGAACTGGCAGCGCACGATTCATGGTGTTAAACAACATGTAGTACATGGTGAAGCCAAACCGCTTAAACACAGTAAGAACTTTACCTATGTCTGAATGACCAATGCTGGGCCCAGATTCAGTATGACCAGCACCATGCGCAAAGGTAACCATTTTGATGGCTTCTTCAATCGCTTGTGCTTGCTTCTCGGCATCGGACAACTTCTTGTTATTCTTGAGGCGTCCCATCTCCAACTCATAGGCGGCAACTGCCGTGATTTCACGGTTCATACGCTCGGCATGGTGGAACATGTATGTGGAAATAACCGCAGTTTTGTGCGCTAGGTTAGAAGTCTTATCAATCGCTTTCCCGGGCCTATCGTTTACATCCAACGCGTCATAAGCTGTTGATGTTTGTAAGAACCCAAGGTCTTTGAGTCGTTGCATCAAGGCGGCATACTGCGGGGCTTTGCCCATACTGACCGTGTTGTCGATAGATAGGCCGACTTCCAACCAACTATCTTGCATGGACTTGTTGCCGTTAATATCAATTACTTCGCGCTTGGCACCGCTAGTTCTATACAACTTCAACGCCGCCAACAATGCAAGTCCTGAGTCTTTCCAACCATACTTACCACCCAAAAGCGGGTAGACAATCATAGGAGTTTGCAACGTGTTGACTACGGCAGACGATGCGTTACCAGCCAAGTTGAAGTAGAACGCGCCAGTACTTGCGTAGCGTGCCCAATCAGATACCTTGGGGTTCATGGCGTATTCTTGGCGTGCTTCAAACTCGTTAATCAATTCAATAGCACGGTCTTGATTCTGCCCACGTAGTCCTGCGGCAGTTTCTTTCATGTTGCTAACCAAGCGGCGCATACGATCACCGTAGCGCATCAAGGACAACTGGCGGGTCACGTTCTGAGTCACATTACCAAATGCCAAGGCAACATCGTTCTCATAACCAAGCGTACCCTTACGTGTTTGGAAAGACTTGAGCAAACTAGCCTCGGGCATAGCGGCAACGATTAACTGCAAGAACTTATTGACAGCCTCATCATCGGCGTTGCCTTCACGCATGATCTTCACAATCTGAGCCGCCATAGTTCCACGTGGAACATTCTTCACGGTGAACTGGTCAATGCGGGAGAACTCATCAAAGTTTGTATTGCCTTCTGCTTCCAACTTGCGGCGTGCAAAGTCACGTTCAGCTTGGCTGTTATACAACTCAGACACAGCATCGTTAGTCTTGTCGGTGTAGGTCAACCAGTAAGTACCCTGACGGTACAAAGGCACGTAGTGGTCAATGCCCATCTTCGTGATTTGGTCAATGATCTTGTTGTACGCACTTAGCGCCGCTTGCTCATCAGGGAAAGTTTCCTTCAGACTGCTATACAACGACCCCTTCAACTCTTTGAACAAGCCACGGTATGCACCGAATGTGTCACGGTACAACTGCTTTTCTTCGTCATTGAGTTTGTTGAACTCAGCAGAGAATTGACGATGGGCTGCTTCTCTCTCAGGTGCGCCCTTGTACTGGCTAATAGGAGCCTCTGGATTTACGTCCAAGCGTGACGATTCATGCACAAGGCGTGACCATGCGTCATAGTTAGCGTTCTGACGGTATTTGTTTAGACGGTCAGCAATAGGCTTTAGTTTGGCACGCAACTCTTCACGGTAACCAATCATGCCATCCACAGAGCGGGCGAAGTCCATTGAGTCTTTACCCAATATCTTTTCACCAACTTCACCCAGAGCAGACAAGTTCAGGAAGCGTTGAGTAGCCTCGCGGAAACTAATTCCCATGCGTTCTGTAGCGGCAAGAAACTTCACAGCGCGTTCACTGTTCATGGCGGGCTGGTTGGAAATGATATTACCCATACCAGTCATCATCTGCTGTGCCACATTGGGTTTGTGGATGGACTGCGCATACATGGACTCGCCGTAGCGTGCGGCAGGAGGTGCACCCATAATCGCACTGAGCATCTGGTCAACTGCATCTACCACACTTGTTTGCTTTGGCTCGTAACCCATCAGTTTACGTAGGACGTTAACAATCTTGTCCCACATTGACAGGTTAGGGGACTCAGTGCGCATTTCCTTTAAGCGGGTGCGAAAGACTTCGTTACTCCACATTTCAGCGGCAAACTCTTGCAAGTCTGTAGCGCCATACGCGCCTTCAATATCACCCTTGATTTGCTCAAAGAGTTTGTTTAACTTCCGGGTGATCGGATGTGATGGGTTTGCCAAAACATGTGATAGTGCGGCGTGAGCGGCCTCATGCAAAATCTCGTACTCGCTGGCGTTTGCAGGCAAGTAGATAGTGTTTGTCTTTGGGTCGTAGCGGGCTTCGCCCACCGCCAATTTCACATCACCTAAGTACTTAACCAAAGAACCAGCAATACGTTGTACCAAACCAGAAGAACCGGAATCTGCAAGAGCTTGTAGAGCACCTGCAACATCACCCCGCTCCAACATGTGTAGGACAACTGGATGCGCCTCGCCATGCAGGGCGGCAATCTCAGGCGATGCAAAGTATCCCTCACCGCGTCCTCTGTTTATAAAGTCATCGTAAGAAGTCTCAATTGCGTCATCAAGGTAGATGTCATCAATCGTCTTCTGTACAGAAACTTTCTTCTTGTCTGCGGCGGCTTCTTTAGCCTCAGCCGCTAACTGCTTCTTAGTCGCTTTCTTGACCCCTTGCTGTTTATCAATTCTGGAGTAGTGCACTTGAGAACTGGCGTTCTCTTTTTCGTACAGGGCAATCTGCTTATCCATGAATGCGATTGCTTCGGGCGACAGGTTCTGACGCACCCACTGTGCGGCGTTCTTAGCGTGTATACCACCTTGTCCTTTGAAGAACTCAGCCTCGGCTTGTGTGCCGAATGTCATCTCGGGGTCGCCCTTGAACGCCTTCATTTTGGAATTGCGATAGGCAGTAGGCTGATACACCAAGTCGTTAGCAATCGCTTTAAGCGCCAACTCAGGTAGAACCTTGCTGAAATAAGCGTGGGCGTCTTTGGCAAGTTCAGTCATCCCTTTGAGGGATGCAGTGCGACCTAATTTCTCAGCGGCAATCTTGAGGTCTTCACCAAACTTTATAGTTTTATTAACCTTAGCAATATCCTGTGCTTCCACCGTTTCGGCAGGGGCAATTTCAGTAGCCTTGACAGGAGTAGTCTTTCGTCTCTTAGCAGATACAACAGGAGGAGCAGTATCAGTAGTAGTGGTAGCAACAGGAGCCGCATTTTGGTCTTCTACTGCAACGGACTGTTCAGCTTTTCTGACAACAGGCAGTCCAGCATCCGGCTTAGTAAGAACCACTCCATCTCCTGTAGGTGCTCCAACTCCTGCGGCGGCGCTTTCTTGATCGGGTGATGGAGCCACGCTAGTGCTTGCTCTATCTGTTGGGGTGTTAGGTTGTCCAGCATTGGTATCTCCAAAGGCGAATTGACGCGTTGCTGATTGTTGCTTCTGTGTTTTCTCAGAGATAGGCTCCGCTTGTAACTCCGCACGGGCGGCTTCGACTTCACCACCACGACCGTCAGCGTATAGGCTGTCAAGTACTTTTTGATAGTTATCTTCATTGACGTTAATGGTGCCCGTCTTTTGTGGGTCTTCCATTGTCTGTATAAATTTGCGCACGCCTTCGGGCGTAGCCATGTCGGTACCCAGTAAATCCAAACCAAGTTGTGAGCGGTCAGATATACGCAAGGCTTTGAGCACTTGTGTTGTCACTGGGTCTTTCGGTGCGTTCTGTGCACCCATGTCGCCAAAGGCAAACCCACGCATACCTTGCTCTTGGCTAATTTTGTTCTCAACACGTTGCTTCTCAACTCCGGGCATAAACATGCCGCCCGTACCGGGTGTTGGCTTGGCAGTAGCAAACGCGCTCTCTGACGCTTTAGCCGCATTTTCGTCAGCGTCTTTAGCCTTGGCTTTTTTAATTGCGTCTTCTAAGTCAGCGTAGGCTCGTGAACCGGGACGTTGCTCATCCATGCGGGCTTGCAAGGCATTGATTTCAATCTCACGCGCTTTGCGTGCATCGTTCTCCGCAAGGGCGGCTTCCATATCAGCTTGCGTATTGCCCGCTGTTGGGAACTGTCCTTCGATTTGGTTTTGCAAGCCAGTAGGTTGCAGTCGTGCCGCTTCTTCTTGTGCGGCTAACTGATTCAACGCTTCTTTGGCTTCTTGCGTGTTTGAGTAATCTTTCTTGGCTGTGCGACCAGCGGCTATGCCACCCGGAATTCCAAAGCCAGCACCACCCACAGCACCTTTGACAAACGCTTCCTTGTACTTTTGTACGTTCTCAGGGTCGAGCAAACCTTTTGTACTGCCAGCAACTTGTGCGGCATATGCGCTTATGGCTTCTTGTGCGCTCTCGGTAAGACCTTCAGTAGCGGCAGACTTGCTAACTTCTTTGCCAAGATATTTCCAAACTTTTGGTGCGGCACCAGACTCTTTAGCCATTTGCTCAATGACTTTTAGTTTGCCGTAACTACCCAGCGAGTTAAGAACACCAACGGGCAACACAGAGTCCAACACGGCACTGAAGCCACCTGCTAGGGCGGCAACACCGGGTTCAAACTTGCCAGTTTCTTGATAAATATTCTCAAATACTTCGGGTGCGTTTTGAGCAAATGAACCCATGAACACGCCACCATACATACCCTTTTGTGCACCAGCTTTTGCGGCAGTCTCAACACCAGCTAGACCTGCACGGGTAGGAACGCCAGCGGCAGTAGCCGCCTTGAAAGCCGCGCCGCCAGCCAAGCGCCCGCCCAACACACTGCCCCCTACACCGGGAACTATTGAAGTAGCAAGAGTAGGTGTAAGTTCACCCAAAGTTTCAACGCCGTACTCAAGTGCCTCAAACGGGCTGTTGATGTCTTTATATGATTTAAAACGCGTTGGGTATTTCTGCTGTAGAAGTTGGCGGCTTGCTTCCGCTTCCTTCATTTGGCGTTCAGCGTAGTCGTTTGCACCTATGGCACTGCCTACCATACCGGGAAGGGTATCGCCTATAGCAATACCAATTTCTCCCAAACCACGCATGGCACCGCGTTTACCAATCTCACCTAAACCAACATCAGGTTTGGGAAGGCTGAAGTCATACTTCCTAGCCAAATTATTCAACATGACGTCGAGTTGTTCTGGAGACAAGTTGTCAGGGAACTCAACGTTCCCGACTTTAGGCAGAGTAATAACCATGTTTGCTCCGCGTTATTCCATGTTCATAAGATCAAAATACGATTTTGTATCCCCACCGCCTGTTGCGGAAGCCATATCCCCACGTTGGTCACGCGTAGATTGCATTACATCATTGATGTAGTTGTTGCGGATTTGGTTATATTGGTATTTACCCTGAATAGGACCATACTGTTGTATGAGTTCCGCTTCTTTACGCTTGTTGGCGCTATCAAAGTCAAGCGTGGCTTTACGTCGCACATCATTCATGCGTGCTTTGGCCGCAAATCCTTGAGCGTCTGCGGCTTTGTTGCGGTAGTCCATGAGAGAACTAAACTGACGTTCTTTCTGTGCCAGTTGTGCGGCACCGAGGCCAGCTTGTGAGGCGTATTGTTGACGTTGTACGTCAAGTTGTTCACGCTGTACTGCGATTTGTTTGTCCACTTGCTGTAGTTGACGTACTTGTGTTGCCCAGCCTAGGGCTGTAGCGTTATCACCCTTACGTTGCGCCATTTGGAACTGTTGCATAGCAATCGCAAGTTTTTGCTGGTTGTCATCTGCGGCTTGAGCCAACTCATTAGTCTTAGCAACCGATGCGGCAAGTGTTGGAGATGCTTTTGCGGCACTTCGTATTACACCAAAGATACCTTTGTTACCCGCTTGACCGGGTTCAGCGGCATTAGCCGCCATTTGAAAACCAAACTCAGCCAGTGCTTTACCAAAGCCTTTGTCTTTAATTTCTTTTGAACGTCCGGCGGATTTTTCCAGCATCTTGTTCAATGTGTCCATGTCGCCCTTGCTCTCGGCTTTGAGCATGTTGCGCATTTTGGTGTACTCATCCATTAAAGAAACAGCGGGTACGCCACTATCCTTGGACAACTGAGTAATGCCAGAGAAGATTTGTGGGCTAACTTTTGGTTTGTCTTTACTTTCAAAGTCCACGCGACGTGTTGCAGTAGCGGCGTTGTATGGTTCACTAACCGAAGTCGTTGGTTTAGCTACCGGAGCTGTTGGCTTATCTACAACGTATTTACCATACATAATGTCTTGCACATCTGAAAGCCCTACAGTCTTTCCTTGGTCTTTTAAATCACTAACTATTTTTTGCACTTCACTCATAGGAAGTTTTTTAGGTGTTTCGTATGTACCAATTGAGCCACCAAATTGTGGGTCTGTAATTAAGTCACCATCTGCAAACGCAAGGATGCCGCCATTAGCGGCTTGAACTACGCCTTGTTGCTGTTGTTGGGGTAACTGGTTATACGCCGCTGCCATACCACCACGCTCGGATGCACGCATGGCAAGTTCTTGTTGGGCGGCTACTAACTCAACCTGTGTTGTAGGGTTCTGAATAATTGCTTGGAGTTGCTCATCTGACAACTTGTCAACCTGTGCCGCCATAGCCGCAGGGTCATTCATTTTTTCAGAAATGTCCCCGCCTTCACCAAACGCCAAGCCACCCTCAGCCATTCTGCTTAGACCATAGGCACCCATACCCAGACCAGCAAGCTGACCCATAGTACTTGGAGGTGCTTGATAGACCTGCGACTGCGTGTTCATGCCCATTGGGGTACCACGAACCAAGTTAGACATGTAACTGAGTTGTTGGTATGGATAGTTCTTCTGTGTGAGGAAGTCTTGGTATGCAGTGTCCAGACCTCTTTGTTGCTGGGCTTGCTGTTGCGCACCGTATTGGTTTTGCAAGGCGTTGATGCCCATGCCCTGCTGATACTGGCTCTGCCCTAAGTTACCCAACTGACCAGCGGCTTGATTAGCCATGCCGTAACCTGCAAGTTGATTCTGCAAGTTCTGGTTGTACTGGTTCTGTGCGTTAGTAAACGCGGTGTTGTAGCCTTGACCAACAATCTGATTGATACCTGTATTGCGGTTGCGTTCGTTTTCAGCCGCCATGATTGCTTCACGTGAGCCACCAAATGCACCTGCTTGAGTAGCCGCAGACTGTTGTCTAGTACCAGTAATGTCGTACGCACGGTTGGCTTCAGCAATTTGAGGAGCCAAAGACATCTGCAAGTAGGGGTTCATGTACCCACCTACTTGATTCTGGAATCCATACTGATTAGCCTGACCAGCTACATCAAACCCACCCAAACCCGCACCGACCGATGCAGCAGTAGCCTGACCAATTTGAGGCGCAACTCTCATATCCCTTGCGCCTTGGAACGATTGTTGTTGCATCGGGTCAAACCCAGCAATACGCTCACCGCCATAGGGTTGGTATGGATTTTGGTCAAGGTCAGTTACTGCCTTACCCTTAGACAGTACGTCTTGCGCATACGGCTTCGCCCAATCAGGTAAGTCTTGGGTTTGTGTAGTAGACGATGCAGGTTGTGAACCGCCGCCACCCCCGCCTCCATCACCAAGAATGAGACCGCCATCGGCTTTTAAATAGGTGGCGCTATCCCCAAGCGGCTCGCCAAATGCGTAGAGTTCACGGCGTGAATAACTTGTTCTCATAGATCAACCCTCATTACTTGGTGGGTGTTTTCCATACCCATTTTCTTGTACATATCAACCAGTGTGCCCCTTGCCCAGCACTGAGCTTTTTTGGCACCATTGAGTCGCATGAAGTTTTTGGCCTCATCAAACACATAGTCTCTAACAATCCCTTTGCCACCCATCAGGTTTACATGCGCTACGCGCTCCATCGGGTAGTCAATAAATTCAATCGTACATGCACCAGTAATGCCCTCATCAGGCTCTTCCCACACCAACAAGTGTGTCTTACCTGTACGGATGCTGTACTCAATAAACTGCTCGTTATGCGACCCCGGCTCTAAGTCCATTGCCTTCTTTAGCAACGGTAAAGCAACAGGCCATACATTGGGCAGATAGTTAGGGTGGACATGGTGAAGTGGCATGTCTACGCAGGTAGATACTTCTCAGACCGACTATTTTTTGCCACTCTACCTTTACCCACAGTCTTACCACGAGCCGCTTGGATTCTGTCCATCATGGCGTACAGTTTGCGTGCGCCAGCCTCGGTTGAGCCATTACCCAACTCTGACACGATACGGGCTGGGACTACGAACTCACCATCAGCCAAACGAGCAGGTTGTCTTTTGCCAATCACGGCAGGAATTGAATCAGATACGCCATCTCCCGGCCCGCGAAGTAAGCGCCCACCATCAGAATAGCCACCCAAGTTATATCCCGCATCTGAGATACCTCCCGAAGCCATCTGCATAGGTTGTGGAGCAGATGCGTTACCCGACTGCTGGCCTTGCATCAAAGAAGATAGCAACCCTATCATTTGCTGTGGGTTACCACCAAAAGCGCGTGTACCTTGAGGTTGGAACGTATCGCCTTCGAATGTGTTGTCAAAAGGAGTTTGACCGGTATTAAAAAGTGGTGATAACCCGGCTCCGCCTTTTGCGCCAATAGCAGTATTGTTCTGCCCAGTGAACCCAGTCTGACTTCCGCCACCAGAGCCTGCGGCACTGTAACCATTAGCGCCACCGCCGCCAAAGCCACCACTGCTTCCGTTACCAAAGTCAAGTGGAATATTTAAATCAAGATGACCTCTACCGGAAATACCGCCGTCAGCCATATGGTGTGTAAAGCGTGGGGACAAGCCACCACGAGCTTCACCACCAGCGTCGCCACCGCCGCCACCACCTGCGGCTCCACTATCGCCAGAAGAAGCATCAGAGCCACCACCCATACCGGGGGCACCACCACTAGCGTCAGCGGCTGCGGCAGCAGCAGAAGCGGCAGAAGCGGCATCACTTGCCGCGTCCATACCATTTACTGCGTTAGCCGAGGTGTTACTTGTTGGAGACATGGCATCCATTGCCGCTTGTGCAATCGCGGCTGCCATAGGAGAAATAGACTGATTAGATATGGCGTAGCCTATATCACCTATCGTCGAACCGGTCGGAGAACCAGTAGAAGATGAGGACGATGAGGCGGAAGCTGGACCGCCGCCAGAACCGATACCACCTGTATCGTTGTAGATGTTTACATCACGGTTTTCTGGTCTAAGGGCTTCGGAAATCCCTTTTGAGTATCGTTGGGTCTTGGGGTCATAAGACACACCGCCATCCGCCATTCTTTGCCCGCCTGACATCATGTTCATCGCGCCGCCACCAAATGGGGCAATATTTGCCATCGGGTACATTGTGTTTACCCCCATCATGGCGTTAGTGGACATCTGCTCAACTGGGCCGCCACCTGTGTAGCCCATAAGTCCACCATCTGCGGCGGTAGTGGGGGGAACATACGCGCCATAACCGGGGTACATCTGTTTAGCCTCTTCATCAGAAAGGGCTGTGTACTGTGGCTTGAAATATACGTTTTCTACGCCAGTTGGACTGGCAGTAGGTGTAGGTGTTTGCATACCGGGACTGAACTTGTAATGCGGTACAACTTGTTTTCCAGCGGTAGCAGATGTAGGGGGAGGTGTAAATTTTGCCTGTTCGCCCGCCGCAGGAGCCGCAGCCGCTAACCCCATTCTGGCTAAACCAGAGTAGCTTCCACCACCCAAGGCTTTGAATTTATCTGCTGTTGGGTCAGTAAATAAAGACTTAGCGCCTTGTTTCACTGCGTCAAACCCTGTAGGCGGTGGATTAGCCAACAGTTGTTCATTTACGATATTGCTTTTTATCGTTGCAAGCTGGTCTGCTGATGGTAATGCTGATGGGGTAGCAAATCCAGCCGCTTCGGGAGACGCGTTTATTATTGCTTGCTGTGCCTGTTGTTGCGCAGTTTGTCTTGCTAGTTCTTGTTGAGCACCTTCATTAGCAACGTTTTGAACAGAGGCTCCAGCTTCAGAAGTAGCAAGACCTGACAACCCCGCCCCTAACCCAGCGCCACCATAACCGCCAAGACCTGCTGACAAGCCACCCATCAAACCCCCTTTAGGATTTAACGCATACGACCCTGCACCAACAAGCAAACCAGCTTGCATAGCGGTCAAACCAAAACCAGCGGGACCAAGAGCCGCGCCTGCGACCAGAGGCAAGATAGCAGAAAGAAAGCCAGCTTCGGGTAGCCCAGTCTGTGGGTTAATAGTTAGTTGACCACCATGCGCCATAGCCAAGTCATTGAGGCTCTTGACCTCTTTGTTCGACATGTGAACAAGCGTAGTATCAGGTCCACGACCTTTATCGGCTAAATGTTGGGCAGCTAGTTGTAGGCTCATTTTTGCCTCGTAAATGGGGGGTTAATTGAGTTTATCATGTTAGGTCGTTGGGAACAACTAAACTTTAATCTTTAGAACATTACCAGCAGTGGTGTCGTAGTAAATATCCCCTAAACGCAAGTTAGCAAGATCAGCCTGTGTTGGTAGACTAACAGTTGGAGAACCATTTATATCTGGTGTAGAACAACTTAATGCAGAGATAACTTCTGTGGGGTTTGTTGTTCTCTCTGTTGCCGCAAGAATGGGTCCGGGGTTATCTAGCGCATTGAAGTACTGACGCAAAATACCAAGCAACACATCCATAAACCTTTGGTCATACTCAACTGGAGCAAGCGGAAGTCGTGGAGCTACTACACCTTTGTTTGCCATATTTATCTCCTGCCGTCAGGACGAATATCAATACGTGGGATACCCAACTGCCACTGAACACCAAGAGTGCTAGATGAAATCTTAAACGCCATCTGCCTACCGCGAATACGTACATACACCTGTTCAGTAAACAACTGCACGTTATAGACATTTGTACTTGCAAACGATTGCGAACTTGTAACCCCTCTGATGCCAGACGAGCCGTAGCTTGAACCGGGGAAGGCACGCGGTCTTACAGTAAAGTCAACAGAAGGTGCTACCACTGTGGAACTATCAAAGGTAATGTCTGGAATAAGTCTCCAAACAAAACCAAAATTATGACCGTCCCCAATATCAAAGTCCGAGGATTGAACATAAGCATCAATAGCAGTGGGCGTGCTAGTCTCGTTGTTGTCCACAGTTGTTTCATGGTAGACCACATCTGCGTTTTGATACACATTACTAGAGTTGTACGCAATTCCAGCAATTGGTTGAGCGCGTAGCGGGCTGTCTAGCCAAGCAGTACGTGGGCGGGCGCTAGTGCAGTTCCAAGTACCGTAGTACCAAACTTTTTCTAAATGGTTATAGATGACGTAGCGGTCGAGCATACGATTAGGTGATGCTGGTGTGCCTGTGCTGTTTCCCCCAGTAGACGTAGTACCTGTCATAGAGCAGTAGAACCACCACACTTCGCTGTAACCCTCGCTAGTGCCAACACAGAATTGATACGATTCAGTCAAGTTAATGTTGTCAAATACAAATTGGCGCAACGAACAAGGTAGGGTTTCAATCCGTCCAGAGTAAACGTAGAATTTATCTGTACCCATCCAATAAGTGACATTGTTTACCACTGCTATTACGTTAGGTCCAGCGACAGAAATATTGTCACCAAGAAGTTGATTACCCCAAACATACGGCGCTCCGAGGTACTGGAACGAGTAAAGCGCGGCATCAGTAAGGACCAAGATTTCTTGGCGCGTCTGTATAGCAGTAATAATCTGTGAACCGTGGCTTAACTTTATACCGCCCGCTTGATTAGTAACAGATGGTGTCCATGTGGCTACGCTGTTTTGGTCAGACCAGCGCACTTGCATTGGGTCTTGTGCGGTTGTTGCGTATGTTCCGGTTGGGTCGTTAGTTCCAAACGCAAAAGTAAAACGTGAAGAGTCTGAAATCAGCACAAAATTAGCAAACGAAGGGCAAGTTGTGTCTGGCGTTATTGTGCCTGCTTTGGTAACTATGCCTGTAGATGCTTTAATAATTTGGCAACGGTCATAGACGTTAACACTAGCGTTATTAGCCCAGTAATACATCGCTCCACCACGGGGGTTAATAACTAAATCTTCTCCGTAATTAGATTGGCTCCACAGGCGCAACTGAATACCAATACCTGTAGTTGCAGGAGAACCCCAGCCAGTAGCCGTAGCAGGGTATTGATAGACGGCATCCCCGTTAGTGTGTGCTGTCGCTGTAGTGTTAAATCCACGGATTACAGGCGAGGCAAATGTAGTTCCCGTTGTTGATGGGTAAGAGATACCCTCAGAACCAATGTAGATTAACCCACTTGCCGCAAAACCTGTTGTAGACGTTACAGAAACAGCCGCAGTAGTAGTACCGTCAGCAATGCTTGCAGTCAACGCAGTTGCAGCACTTGGCCCAACCGAGCCGCCCCAGCCACCAGCGCCCCAGCCCGTACCTAGCGTGAATGTTGTGAAACCAGTGGTTAATTGATAGTTACCTATAACAGAACCGCCGCCATTACCTATATCACTAGCGTTAGCAGCAACAGAAGAAGTAATTGTGTATGTATTGTTACTTGTAACGGTTTGAACTTGATACTCTCTGTTAAGAACAGTTGCATCAATGGCTCCGCCAAGGGTTACAGCGCCAGTAAAACAAACAAAATCTCCCGCCTGTGCGCCATGTGAATTGTTAGTAACTACAAGAGTGGTAGAGCCAGATGTTGCGGCAAAAGTGACTGCGCCAGCAGAAGTGGTTACACGGATAGGAGTCACATCGTTGTACGTGCCGCCAGAAGAGTTTTGTATGTAGTATTTAAGGCTTGTACCAATGCCAAGTAAGTTATAGCCCGTTAAGTTAATCCAGTTCCACAAACCCTTGGTTACACCCCAAAACACTCCGTTAGTAACGGTAGCCTGAGTAGATGTTCCGCTAGAAACAAATGTACTTGTTGGGCAAGTAGTGGATGCAAGCCCAGCGTCTTTTTGCCAGCCACCAATTTTCTCAGGGAAGCCGGAACGGAAACGAATTTTGTCGCAGTCAAAATAGCCACCCTCGTTGGAGAGGGTAGTGCCTTCGCGGTTAACGCCGGGTCTAAATGCAAGTTTCTGTAATGGCATGTTTTATCCTAAGAACAGGGCGCGTTCGTCTTTACGACGATTCTCCAACCCTTTGAGTATTTTGCCACCCGCCTTGCAATACTTCAAGAGTTCTTCCGCAGCGCCTTCCATATCCCCACGCAGAACCTTCTGACGGAGGGTTGAACGCTGTAGTGTTCCCAGACCAACATTGAAACTAAAAGATATGAGAGCATCATATTGACCTTGAGTGAGGGGGACAGGACAGAACTGAACCACACCTCGCTCAAACCTAGCCAAATCTGCTTTAAGAATTCCATTGACTTCTTCCATGCTAAACGTGCGGTTGTCTGCGTTTTTAAGGGCAAACCCATCACGGTCTTCTATCTTCATCTTGCCCTGCTCTGGGTACAAGACATGCCCCACCCCCACCGTCCACAGCTTGGCTGGGCAACGATAAGGCTTTTGACGCACACCTTCATGGTGCGTAATCATCTTGAGGGCTTTGTCTGACAGGTTCATTTCTTGCCAAAGGCTTGAGTGCCAAACCAGAACGACACTACAGACGCCCAAATGATTTGTGTCTCGTTATCCCACAGCAAATCTAGTGCAACTTCAAATGGCACTTCCTTGTAGAAAGCAAACCAAAAGCCAAAGATTTCTACAAAGGCAAACAATATGAACAAGCCATAGGTTATGGCAGGACGCACCATAGCACGGGCGTTAGTTACCCACTGGCTGGCTCCTTGACCGATAGCAATGTCGTGGGCATATAGGGCTTGACGCTCTTGCATAGCAGTCTGTGCGTTGGTCACTTCAGCGTTAATCTGAATCTGCTCTGTTTGGATATGCTCGATGCGCTCTTGGGCTTCTAAACCGGCCTTACGTAAAGCCAGTTCTCTTTCGGTCTGCATCTGCGCCAAGGCTAGTTCATGCGACTTGTCAGCACGGTCTTGGAAGAAGTCCATCAGTTTGGGTAAACCGCCCATCAGGAAAGACAGTAGGGTTGAGAATAGTGTCATCATTTTTTAGCCTTTCAATTCAAAACTTAGATTTGCATGACGGGGGTATTGCACAACACGCTCCCCTTCAGGGCATTTGTATTTAATGGTTGCCAGCAAAGTTGCTTTACCACCAGCAATTTTTTCTTTACCTACCATTGTGAGTTGGTATGTAAATGTGTCAATCTCTGGCCCTGCTGGGCCGCTAAACTTGCTTGCGGTGGTGGTCGCCTCATGCACCATGCCTGCCGCATCACGAATACTTGGCGTAAAACTCTCAACAGAACAATCGTCCCGCTTCTTTATTCGTGCAACTGTGACATTGATGGGCTGTCCAACCTCTGACACGATTTTAAAATGCTCTGGAGTCCACTCAATGATGGCTCGGTCAAAAAAACCAAATTTATCGGCAAGTGTGTAACTGCCCCCTAATGCGGCAATACTAGCGGCAACCGCTCCAATAGTTTTGGCAAGGTCAATCATTTTGATTCCTTTAGTTCCCGTTTCAATTTACGCAACTCTTTGATTTCCTGCTTGAGCTGCGCTTTCATATATAGGGTTTCTACGTATGCCATTGAGGTCACTCCAACAATTACGCATATCGCCACTCCTATCAATATCCAGTAGACCAGCTTCGTAGTTGCCACATGAACCACCCAAAAAACATTGATATAAACATCACGGCAATCACCCCACTTATTGTTTCAATAACCCGAATCTCGTCTTGCTCTTGCTTCCACCTTGCCAGCCTATTCCTGCGTATCGTTTCTGACCTTGCCCATGCTTGTTCTTGTTCTATTCGGGCGTGCATCTTGAGGAATCGGCTATACAAGTCCTTCAACTCAGGAGGCGCATAGACCATTGCTTCCCTTGTTTGCTCCATCAACTTCTCCATCTGCAATTCAATCAGCGCACGCTCAATGGCTTTTTTGCTGGTGTTTTGCGTTGGGTCGTAGTTGGTCTTTGATGTCTCCTCTAGTTCAAGGTAGAAGTTTGTAATCTGTTGTTGCGTGTCAAAGAGGACACCAATGTTGTCCCCGATGTCTTTGATGAGTTTGAGTTCAAGTTCCTCGTAAGACTGTTGCTGTTTGGTTGTGGCTTTGGCTTTCGCTTTTGCCACAGGCTTGGGCGCTTCGTCTGGCTTGGCTGGTTTACTAACGAATAGACCAATGAACCAATCAAAAATGCCCTTGATTGCTTTGACATCGCCAATGACCTGCTCGGCTGTCTTCTTGGCCCCTTCCAACTCCATACGCCCTTCATGCAGGAGAGCACACCCCTGCTTGATAAAACCAACGGCGGTTTGGGCCGCCATGAGAAGAGTGAAAGGGTCCACATTCGTGTTTACCTAAAGTTTGGCCCCTGCGCCCATGTTACGGCGGAGTATCTCTCCCCCCTAGTAACCGGAGTCACAGTGTGCTCAATAAGTGAAGGGAACACGAGGATTGAACCTTGTGCGCGGGTGATAGGTATGTCGGACCCCCGGAACAAAAAGTCCCCGCCGTCGTAGTCCGCAGGGTCTGACAAAAATAAAGACACGCTCAATTTACGTTGCATCCCAGTCAAATCTTTTTGATGTATAGCGCCGTCTGTATGCCAATCGTAATGTCCACCAACACCGTATCGACCTAACTGAATATTCTCCGTGCCGTCAATATCAAAGTACCAATTGGCTTTTTGGTTAGCCATCAAAATATAAGACAGGAGTTTTGCTCCAAGAAAAGTTTCTTGGTGTGCCCAGCATATTTTTGTTTTTCTCTTATCCCCAATAACCATCTTAACGCCGTCGTGATACCCACCATCCATAACGTGCTCAACATCAAAGTGAGCTTCAATAAACTTTTTACAAGTTTCTTTTGGAACACAAGATTCCCAAAGCCAGTACGCATTATTACTAACAAAAACAGCACTCATAGCGGCACCGCCAAGCCAGCTTGCAGGGGGTTATCAATACCCGCTGGAATCATTGACGGGTCAAGAACGTCTTCCTCACGTTCCCCGGTACGCAGAGCGTGCAAACACGAGGCGATCGTGTCGTCCTCAAGCGCTGTTATGAAATGTCTTTTACCTTTGGCAATGTAGATCATGTGCGGCGCTTTGAAGATTGTCTTGTTGCCTTCAACGTCTACTTCCACGCTGCCTTTTGAGAGCAAAGTAACGTGGTCAAAATTGTGCACATGTCCCTCGTTGCGGTCACCAGCTTTTACAAAGTGCATCATACGAACCCACAAGTTTGAGACACACGTCATTTTTGTTTCTGGGTAGTTCATGCTGTTTCCCCTATTTTGATTCTGCCCGTGTCCCAATTCTCGGCTAGGACACAGCCACCAAACATCCATAACACACGGGGTGTGTTACCCCCTACCGTGGTCACATAATGCTCATGTTCGGATGCTAAATAGCAGTGTAAGTCACCAACTTCAATAGGTACAGGCTGACCCCCAACGTACAGAACTCCACCAACGTCCGCGCCTTGAGTCATTATGTTGCAGCGCAAAACTGAATGTTCGTACATTCTGGGGTCTCTATGGGCGTACACATCCCCACCGGGGAATGTGCAGCTTACTACTATGCCATCTTTACCGTGCCCTTCAATTAACGGTGCATTAAAGATGCCACAGTACTCTCTAACCTTATTGGACGTGCGAAGGGCGACTTCAGGATAGTTAAACCTAGCACCGTATAGCCTAGATGTAACACGCGTGTCAGGCGTTGTTGGTTGCCCACGAGCAGTAAACCCTATATCCAACCATTTCTTTTTCACCCCCTCTTCAACCCAAACGTTTAGCTCGGCTATATCCGCGTGGGGCAAAAAGTTTTTTATGACCTCTACGCGCATCAGAGGTTAGCTATGTTAATGGTTGTTGGGTCTTCAGAGAGAACACCGAACTTAACAAGCGCTTTAGCTAGTTTTTGTTCGTATGCAGCCTGTTCCCACATAGCTTTATTTGCTTGTTGTTCCGCTGTTTCCGGTTCATTTGCAGATATAGGCTGGGCAATTGCAACAATCTGTTCAAAGCCCGTAGCAGAAACTGCCGCCTGTTTACGTTCAACAAGCCATGTTGGAGCACGGTGAAGAATTTCTGCGTCTAGCACTTCTCCTGTTATATATGCGCCGTCAACAATAGGTACGTCTATTGCAAAAACCGCAATAGGTTGCCCGTCTTGTTTGTACAAAACTTCAATTTGCCCAATTTCGGGCGTTGTACGAATAATTTGATAGTCCATTACGATATGCCTCCATTAAATTTGATAGTCCATTACGATATACCTCCATTACGAGTTCCAACTGCTATATATGTAATATTTGAATTTCCGGTTATTGCACCGCCGCCTGCGCCGCCCGAATACGGACCCACATAAAAATAGTTTCCGTTGGGAGGGCCGCCAGTGCCAGTTGACCCCGCAGCGCCATAACTTCCGCCCGAGCCTCCGGGAAATGGCGAACCACTACCCCCGGGACCGCCGGAACCGGCTGCGGCCTGCGAACCACTAGGGGCGGTAGGGGCGTTCCAAGATGGACTCCAACCACCGCCCGATCCGCCTGCACCTCCAGCACCGCCGTTTCCACCTAAACCACCCCCACCTCCACCGCCCGTATAGGTACTAAAACCTTTGCCAACAGAGAAGGCTGTTGCCTTACCACCACCGCCGCCTCCACCTCCACCTGCAATGCGCCCCGGACCATTATCAATAGTAACGGCAACACTAACGCTAAGGGCTAACCCCCCAGCAGCCCCATCAGACCCCGGGCGGGCGTTGGGATTGGGAAAATTTTGTATCCCGGCACCGCTACCACCACCACCACCCATGCCTTGAATAGTACCGTTGTTTGTAAGTTTTACCCCATTGGGGAAAGCGCCGTCTATAGTAAGTGCTGGTGTTCCTGTGCTTGTGGAATAAACAAATATTCCGGGACTAATAGTGGCAATGACTTGAGCTGTTCCGGGCCATCCCGCGTTTATTGCTAGAGTACGTAAGTTGGCGTTGGTTTGATTAGATGAAATACTAAGAGGGAATGAGTTGGATTTGCCACTTAAATTGGTGATAGCAATCGTAGCTGGACTTGCGCCCACAGCAGCAAGCGTACGCACTGCTGCATCGTTCAAAGAAATTGTGGCTGTCGAACTAAGTGATAACTCAGTATTGACCTGAGAAAACGACAGCGAACTTCCGGGTACAACTGGTAATGTCATTTTTGCTCCTTATGGCGTGCCATAGCCTGTTACGTTAGCAAGCATGATAAAGTTGCCCGAAGAATCCATCGAGGCAATGTTGGTAGCTCCGTACTTAAAGTACAGTTTACCGCCCGACTCTACAATTGAAAAATTGGTTGTAGCCAAGCTACCAGCACTACCGCTTGTGTTTCCAGTTACGTTTCCCGTCACGTTACCCGTTAAATTGCCTGTGACGTTTCCAGTCACGTTACCCGTTACGTTGCCAACAATGTCCCCAACCATGTAGTTGGTAGCCGTCACAATATCTGTACCGTTGGACACTAACAACATTTTTTTACCGTTGGGTACTGCTACTCCAGTCAGGCCGGTTACCTTTACAGTTACCGCGCCGCTGGAACAGTTGTTGTAGATGAAGTACAGCTTTTTATTAGCTGGTACTACTAGCGTTCCACCGCCTGTGGTGGTCAACTCCAAGAACATATTTCTAGCCGTGGCTGACGCGCCACTGGTCATTAGCAGAGTGTCAGTGCCCCCAGTCATTACTTGGGTTGTGTAGCCTGAGATAGCTTGCTCAATCAGCGTGCCGAGGTTGGTGTTGGTCGTGGAACCCCAGTTACCCGCTTGGTCGCCAGCGCCAATAAGTTCAATGGCTAGGTTGGTTGAATAGGTACTGCTCATTTAAGTTCCTTTGCAAGTGCAGTGACCTTATGGTCAAGTGCTTTTATTGCTTCAATTAGCAATGGTACAAGTTTTTCATACCGCACAGTTAAGTATCGCTCATCAATAGGCGCTGGAGCCACTGCTTCTGGTTGAACTGCTTGTACCGATTGAGCACTTACACCAACCTCTTGAATAGACGCATCGTAACCAAGAGACACCGCTATTTCATTAGCGTGGTACAGCATAGTCTTGATTGCGTGGACTTTGCCAAGGGGGTCTTCAATATCGCCTATTTTGGTTTTTAAGCGCTCGTCAGAGTAGTACGCAGTAATGTTGTTGGTTGCGCGAATCTCGCCAGCAGTAGCTGAACCCGCCGTACCCACACCAAGTGAGTTGAACTGGACGTTGGATGATGTAGCAACAGCCTGACCAATAGAAACTGTAACCGCGCCCGTTGCACCAGACACGGTAACACCTGTACCAGCTACGTTGGATGTAACACCTGAGTTGGTAATTGTTACTGCACCAGTTGCGCCTGATACGGAAATACCCGTACCTGCCACGTTGGAAGTAACGCCAGTATTGTTGACAGTTAGAGTACCAGCGCCTGTTGTGGTGCTAATACCGGTACCAGAACCTAAAGTGGCTACGGTGTAATTTGTTCCGTTACCAACTAATAGTTGCCCGTTAGTCGGGGTTGTTGTAATTCCTGTACCGCCGCTACCAACGGGTAAAATAGAACTATTTGATGCAGTTAATGTTGTGCCATTAACATACACAGAACGGCTAGCTGGGTAAGTAACAAATACATTTTTAGTACCTGCGCTAAAGTTAACTGCTAAATTAGAATTACTAGAAGTAAGTATCGTATCTCTAGATAAAGTTGTACCAGAAGTAGTATATGTACCAATCCCAATTTCAAACTCGGAGGTGGTCTGCCCTGCAATTGTGTAGTACGTAGTGTTAGCATCACCTACGGCTGCAAAAGATTGAAAGCCTGATACTGCACCGGCAAGCGTAACTGTGCCGGTACCTGTTGTAGTGGTAGTTTCTTGAACGCGATCCGCTAGTACAAGTGCCATGATTTCTTCCTTTTAAGGCGTGCTGATTGTAGTCCAGCTAGGTGTTTGTGTGGTAGGTATTGGAATCCAATACGCGGGGTAAACATTTCCAACAGACCCTGTGGCAGATACGCCAGTCAAAGCGAGTGTTCTGCTAATTGTTATTGTTCCAACCGAACCGGTGGAAGAAACTCCAGTAATGGCAAATTCAGTACCTAACGAAACAGAACCAACCGATCCTGTAGCTTCAACACCTGTATTTAGAACACCAGCCTCACCTGTGGCAGACACGCCCGTTATCGGGAACGACCGTATAAATGCAACCGTGCCTACAGACCCTGTGGCAGAAACTCCGGTCAGTTCTTGTGTGCCTGTTAGCGAACCAACTTCGCCGGTTGCCGAAACCCCCGTTAGGTTGACGTTGACACTAACAATAGTACCAACGGTACCAACAGCACCAGTAGCTGATACACCAGATATAGCGACAATTTCATTGGGCGGGTCTGTTCCTACAGAACCCGTTGCTGATACCCCCGTAACACCCATAGAGGTGCCTTGGCTTACTGTTCCAACATCTCCAGTAGCGGAATTACCAGTAAGACCAAAAGCATAGTCTATACCTGCGGTCCCAACTGACCCTGTGGCATTTACCTCAGTTATGGCTACAACTACGCCCCCGTTAGCAACAGTCCCAACCGCCCCGGTCGCGGCGTTACCCGTCAGCGCTGCGCTAACGATTAAAGGGACATCGCTAAATGGATTAGCAGATAACGGGACAAAACCAAACATTAGCTACCTCCGTAGCTAAGGTTTAAGCCAAACGAAGCAACGCGTTGGTTGAGTCGTTGGTTGGCATTGTCAGGGTAAAGGTACCCGCTGTAATTGTTTGCGAACCGAATGTATGAACACTAACGGCTTTGTTGGACTGTGTAGAGTTATAAATAAACACACAATCAAAAGCTGTAGAAAGGGTTACGGTGCTGTAAACAATTGAAGCGGATGGTGTAATAAACGCAGTAGTCGATGTAGACGTTGGCGCAGTACCAAACGTAACAGTTACGCCGCCCGCAGAATAGCCAGTACCAGAGACTTCGCCTGTTGCGCTGTAAACTGTGGTGGCTGCGTTAATTGTGGCAGAAGCCAAATACAAAGCTGCTTTGAATGTATCCGCTGTAGCCGCAGTATGGGCGGGGATGCCTGTGGCGTTGAACGCGTGAACAGCGTTGAATAGGTCAACCTTGAACGATGTGCACATTGCTTGGGTATTAGCCATGATATTTCCTTTAAGCTAAAGATGCCGCCACTGGCGTGCCGATTACAGAGCGTTTTAATGCCATGTCAACTGAACGATGAACAAGTTCATCATCCAACCAATACTCTACCCATGTGGTAGTTTCATTTTCGTTGTCAAGTGAACCTTCTCTTTTTTCAAGCAGAGAGGTGTCCATCTCACCATGAATTGTATTTATAAGTGCCATTACGTAATCCTTATGATTGCTGAAGTGTTGGTAACTGCGGGGAATTGTACGGTAAATGTTGCAGTAGAAGTCTTATCTGCGCCAAAATCTAATACACAAACTGCTGGGTTTCCACCACCGCTTAGATAGATTAACGCACCCCGTGCAGTTATTGCGCCTGTCCATGATGTGTTATCAAATGATATGTACGCTGTGTCTCCATTACCGACCGTTGGGACTTGAGCTATGGTCAACAAATTACCGCCCGCTACATAGTTGCCACCAGACGCTTCGCCTGTGGCAGTGTACGCAGTTGTGTCTTCATTGAGAGCGGCTGAGTTGGTATACAACGCCAAATAAAAACTACCAGACGTAAAGTTAAACGTGCCATTCATCAAGCCCGTCTTAAACGTATTGCAGGTGAAGTTGCCTGTGAACGCCATTATCTAATTCCAGTGTTCTGTGGCAGAGGAGCTTCACGATACTGACCACTACGGTAAGCATCGCTACGCTCTAGACCATCTCCGAGGCGTTTAGCCAAGGCCAATGCTTCCTTGTACTTAGTGTCGTAAAGCACGATTAAATCTTGCTCACCTTTCATGTACGTGTACGCTTCAACTAATGAGCCATATAAAAGGACTGTGTCAAAGTTATCTCCCAACCAAGTTGTGTACGTAGGAATACTACCAGTAGTGATTGACTCTGGGTAATAGTAATAATGCAGTTCAACACTATAGGATGCGTCAGGTGTTGGGCCAATAATAAATGTTAGTTCCGCCGCGTTACCAGACTGTGGACCAAATAGCGCGTAGTATTTAGGGGCGCCAAGGTCTGTAGGAGTTGGATATGCTTCACGAAGAAAGTTAACATCTTTATTTAGTAAAAATGTGTACGCCCCTGTAGTTGGGTCTATAGTTGCTATTGAATACGTGGATAAAAAATCTGTGGGGCAATTTAAATATTTATTGTTGTACGCCATAACCCCCGTTACATTTTTACGAATAGATGGGAACTGTACCGAGTTATAAATGCGTTGCTCTGCCTGCGTAATCAGACGGTTAATCTGAGTCGTTGAAGTCACAACTGTACTATCCGCCAACGTAGTGGTGGGAAAGTTGTTCTCCGTGTAGGTCTGAATTGCCGTTACTAACTCGGAATAGTTCATCCCATTTTCCCGCTAATTTTGCGCCCTTTGGTTGCAGCGCCGTATCCACGCATCACGCCAACACCATATGGGTTAACTGGAGCATAGTTGCCTTTGCTGATACCGCTAATAGACGGATTCATCTCTGTCATGCACTGAGCACCAGTCTCTGTAGGTAGTCCTGCTTTAAGTGCTTTACCAGACATGTCGTGTGGCTGGGCATAAACGCTGGCGTCACCAACTTCTTTACCCATAATTTTTTTGCTAAAAGTAGCCATTACTTGCTCCCCTGATTCGTTGCACGGGACATGTTACGTCCTTGACGCATACGGTCTTCAGAAGTAGGGCCGCCCTTTTTGAGCTTAGTCATTGGCTTGCCGGGATGCAACTTTTTCTCATGCTTGTGCACTGCACCAGCAATCATTTTCTTGTCCTGCTTTAAGTCTTTCTTGTCCATTTTTAACTCCTAAGTTACGCTAACCGTTACTGTACCAAGTTGTACAACCAAATTCAAATTATTTGGTGTCAACGCCGCATCAAAACTACTTGCCCCACCAACAGGATTCCAGCCCCATTGAAAGATTCGGCTACCACCACCGCTATACCCATCCGCTAACAGACCAGAAACCGTATAGCTTCTATCTGGACGTGGATTCCTCAAAGCCTGCGGGTCGTCTACAGGAAACATACCCAACTGCAACTGCGGATGGTCTGGGTCCCAACACTCTGGACACACCAACAAGTTGTAGTTCTTTAACTTGATAATCTCAGTCTTCAGAACCTTTAACTTGAACCGCTGACCACAGCGGTCACACTCCGAAATTGCATTTTTGCCAGAAGCAAAACGATTACCCATTAGATAACCCTACCTTTTGTCTTTCCGCGCTGGGCAATCCCATCTGCACGGGTTGAAGCCGTCACCTTGCCACCCTTGGCAAAACTATGCATCAAAGTAACTCCAGCACCGCCACGGCGGTTCTTTACACCGCTGAATTTATCATTTGTTGTATCAACGTCGTAATAACCTTGCAAAGCCGTATCTTTGCCTAACTTCTTTGTGCCCATAAGTCTTGACCCAAGGGCTTGACTATCTTTGTCAACCGACAAATACCTAGGCATATACATAACGCCTTCTCGGACTTGAGACATATCTATAGGAACCATCCTAGGACGACCAGTCGCTTCGTCTATAGGAATTGCCCTTGGACCGGAATCTGCAAGCGATTCACGAGAACGAGAGGCTACGGAATCATCATCTTTAGCCACGACTACCTCCCAATGTAGGTCTGTCTAGGAACTAACCGAAGAGCTGCCTTCTCATGGTCTTCATACGCAGCCAGTTCCCATGCCTCGTCATACTGAGCTTTCAACATGCCAATACGCTCCATACCTTGCGGTACTTTGCCAGCGATGTAGTACGACAGACCAGCCGCCATACATGGGATAAATCTAAACGGTACGTCCATAATGTTCACACCGCCACCAGCGTCCTGCGTGCGGCGTAGACGCCAGTAAACAAATGTGTATGGCTGTACGTTATCGGGGGTAGGCCAAACGGTTACCGCTGGCACTTGTTGCCAGTACACAGTAGCCGCAGCCGTGTGCGCTACAGCAATCGTATTTTGCTGACCACGGAAGCAACTAGATAGAGTGCCACTAACGGCGTTTGTGTTCTGAGTGATATACCCGTAATTGATAATCTCATCATCAATCTTTATAAACCCCGCTGCGGGTAAACCTGTAACATCACTCAGCACGATTGTGTCTGATGTACTTGTAATAGTTGTAGTCAGCGTAGCAGAGATGGGACTAGCCTGCCCGTTGTAACGCTGAATCCAAACCTGAATAGGTCTGGCTTGGGTTAATTTGTTTGGGATCGTAGCGTAGGTGCTAACGCTAATCCGTGTGATTGTTAGGTCGGCTTGATTAGACGTGCTGTTTGCGTCAGTACGAATCAAATGCTCAAGAAGGTCGATCGTATCGTTTGGTAAGGGGTACGTGTTCTGCCCCTGAACTAGGGTAATAGACCCTGTCTCGATTGTCCATAGATTGATGCCACGGTTTGCCCAGTCAGCAAACATGATGTTGAGGCTACGACGTGCAGTACGCAGGTCATATCCAGTGCGCATTTCACTACCAGCGCGTTCAAACGCCTCCTCGACCAACTCAGATAGGTCAAGGTTAAATGCGGACGCTCCGGAGGTGTTTGCCATTATCTAAATCCTGCTGTTTTCTTTGCGATCGTTTTGGGTTGTGCTACGAATTGTTTTCCGGCTTTTTTGCCAGCGCGTTTCGCACGCGTTGTTGCAGCATACTCACTAGCGCTGAGGCTTTTGATCGCAGCTTCTGGAAGGTAGCGCTCACCTGTTTTACTAGACGGTTTTCCACTTTTGGTTCTCCATTTTTGGTCGCCCCAGTTTTTTAAAGACTGTTGTGGCGCTTTCAATCTCTGTAACCCCCACCTGCGGCCTTATAGCGTTTAGCCATAACTTGAGCCTTGCGTGCTGACCACTGTCCTGCACCAGTACCTACGATTGCCGCAGCTTTGACGCTGTTAAAAATACGTTTGCGTAACTCTGGCTTGGTGTAGTTACCAGCCTCATTTACTTTGGACTTGGTCTTGCCACCTTCAGCGTACTGTGTGAAGTCGGTATCATCCCTTCGGGCAGTTCTCTTGCCTTTGGGCATCTTTGAGCGGCTGATAGCGCCCATACCGCGACTTGACATCATTTAGCACACCTTCCCACGGGTTTTACCCTTAACGCAACATCCGTCTGCGCGGGAAGAAGCAGTCATACCGCCTTTAGCGTAGTTGTTACCCATAGCATTTGTTTTGCTAGTCTCTGTATTGCTTGACGGCGGCTTTGCAAAACCTTCTGCTGGGTTTCTACCCGCACGTTCGGCTGGGGGTTTAGCGTAACCTTCAGCCTTTAGAGGCTTACCGTCAACGCGAATACCACTGCCGGGTTCTACAGCCTTTACTTTCCCTTTGGGGATTGGCTCATCCACCGGAGTGGAGTCTTTGTATTTAATGTCAGCCATGATTAGCACATCTTTCCACGGGTTTTACCCTTTTGAGCAATACCATCAGCGCGTTTAGAAGCAGAGGAAGCCATGCCGCCAGAAGCCATCTTCTTGACTGCGCCGCCTTTTTTGAAGCCGTCTTCACTACCACGAGGGCGTATAGGTACATTAAACGCGCCAGCGAGGTTACGAACGCGGTCAACTTCAGAAGTATCACGCTCCATGCCTGTGGGGGCACGAGACACATAGTTACGCATACCTTCTTCGGTAGTGCTGTTGGCTTGTGGCGTACGACGTGGAACATAGTTACGCATCCCCGCTTCAGTCGTACTGTTTGCTTGTGGTTGGGTTGGCATAGTTACACCACGACCAGCGCCAGCCATTGAAGTTGTACGAGTACCACGACTCATACCAGCCTCAGCATTACGGGGATCACGGGGGCGAGTGCCACGACTCATACCAGCTTCATCGTCAGCAGAAATAGTAGATCTAGAACTGGGAGCGGTTGCGCGTGCGCGTGGAGCGGTTGGCTTACGGCTGGGGGTAACAGTCTCCGAAGTGCCGGGGGCACCGCGAGTCAATGAATCACGAATATCCATTGCATCTTGGGAACTGTTTGCGGCCTCAAGTGGGTCACGAGTGGCATAAGATGGTTGTACATCAACGCCGGTATCAGTATCACGATCTGCGCCCTTTTTACCTTTGGACAGCATCATGCCCAAGGCTCCAAGAGCGGCTAATCCTGCTAAATCTTTTCCTCTTGCCATGATGTGCTCCTTAGCAGGCTTTGCCGCCTCTGTTCATTTTAATCATTGAGCCTTTGGTTTTACCCTTGGACTCAACACCACCACCTTTAGCCATACCGCCTTTGTTCATAAAAGCAGGTACTTTTTTACCGTCTTTCATTTTCATGGGCATACCGCCTTTTTTCATACCTGCCATGTCAGCCATAGGAGTAGCTTTTTTCATGCCGTCCTTAGCAGTGCTCATGCCAGCCTTCATTGTTGGCTTGCCCATTGCTGAAGGCTTTGCGTCCTTCTTTTTAGCCATCATTGCCATAAATCCGGGGTTCATTTTGCTTGCCATACTTCCACCTTTTTTAAAAAGTGCCGCTGCACCGTGATCGGTCTTTGGCTGGTTTACTACTTGACGATCTGCTCTAGTGCCACTGCCACCAGAACCAAATTTCATTCCCTTACTCTTGTCACTGAACTCAGCGCCAACAGATTGGGGTACACCCACTTTCTTGGCAAACCCTTTGTTGTGGGCTACCGCGTCCATGAATTTCTTCTGTTTCTCACTTACTGCTGGCATATTTCTTTACCAGCTTTTGAACTGTTGCAGTCTCGTATATGCGAATACACATCCACACGATACCCAAAAGGCTACCAACTAGCGTGGCTACTGGAGTCATCCAACCCATTACGCCAGAGAACGTAACTGTTAGAGCAGCCCCGTCAGCAATTGCTTTAATTTCATTGCCTTCCATATCAGCACATCCTTCCTTTGGTTTTACCCTTTTGGGCAATTCCGTCTGCTGAGTTCACATACCCGCCTTCAGCGCAGTTCCATGCTCTAAGACTTTTATTAATCCTAGAATTCGGGTCGTTCGCTGTTTTTGCGGATGTCAGTTTCTTTTTCATCCCACTCATGCGGGCGCAGAAAGAGTCGCGCCTTGAGCCGCCCTCGGGTTGCGGC